>CEVB01001341.1_pt1 | contig 19209 bp, 17 predicted proteins | sample 531381 | NCBI WGS metagenome assembly CEVB01 (sample SAMEA2622763, study PRJEB7988) | marine metagenome | biome: marine biome (ENVO:00000447); feature: surface water layer (ENVO:00002042); material: "saline water (ENVO:00002010), including plankton (ENVO:xxxxxxxx)" | depth 5 m | reverse complement strand
TATAAGTCGGCACTAGGCTCTTATGGATATGCAGGACAGCTACAACAAAGACCAACACCTGCCGATAGCGGTATGATACAGAAAAATTGGTTTAACATAGATAAAGAAAAAATAGATGGAGATGTGCATTTTGTTATTGACCCTGCATATACCGCAAGTCAAAAGAACGACCCTTCAGCACTTATGGCATACAAATTCCACGAAAACAAGTGGCAAATTATAGAAGTGCAGAATGTAAGGCTAGAATTTCCTGATTTGGTGAAACACATAAATTTATTCGTCAACAAAAATGGGTATACCAGCCGCTCAAAAATTTATGTTGAACCAAAAGCTAGTGGAAAATCCATTGTTCAGACGCTAATTAGAGAAACAGGACTAAATGTTAAGGAAGATAAGCCGCCAACAAAAGATAAAGTGGCAAGAGTGCAAGATATTAGCGCAACAATAGAGAGCGGAAGGGTGTCTTTGCTAAAAGGAGCTTGGAATGATGAGTTTTTACTGCAATGTCAGCAGTTTCCTGCCGCAAAGCACGATGATATGGTCGATTGCCTTGTTATGGCACTAAACAAACACTTTTCAACCTCAAAAGTATTATATTTTGGATAAAAAGGGTATAAAATTGAAAAATACACACAAATTGCACTAATAAAGATTTTATTATTGTGATTTTTGCAGATACTAACATAATTTAACAAAAATGGCTTACGAATTTTTAGACGACAATATTGCGTTGATGAGAATGTTGGGTGAAACCCAAGATGTTCAGGTAATTAGCAATACTGCTGCCCACACAGGAAAAGATTTTTACTGTCTTTATTGTGTTACAGAAACAGTTATAGCTAGCATTACTTGTAGCTCAGAAGTTACAAACGCAGCAGGGTTACAAACAACACTACCTGCGGGAACAACACTTATGCTTAATATTTCTGCGGTAACGCTTACGAGTGGAGTAGTAATAGGATATTCAAGATAATATGCTTAGTTTAGGACTTAAAATCGGTCTAGGTAGTCCTAGAGTTAGAGGAGCGAGTTTTGCACCTGCTGACTTTGGGAACTTAGACTTACATTATGATTTTAGCAAGCTTACAGGAAGCGATGGAGACGCTATTTCTTCTTTTGCAAATGAAGGGGCGGGTGGAAGCGCATACAACCTATCACAAAGCACAGGTGCTAGTCAGCCTACATTAAGCACCTCAGCTATGTCTGCAAACTCTGCTTCTTTTGACAATTCAAATGATAGGCTAGATAGCGGCTCTGCTTATGTAACAACAGACCAAACATTTACCTTTTTCTGTGTTTTTGAAACAGGTCAGGCAGGAGAAGATATGTTTTTCGCAGGTGATGCAGGTAATAACTTAAACTTTATTAAGCTAATAGGTGCTAATGGTGTAGCTATACAAACTAAATTTGTAGGTAATACCGTAGGTAGTAATAACAATGCGGTAACAACTAAAATAGACGGAAGCCAAAGCGCAGGAACAGATGGAGATATAAACCATACATTCAGAATAAGCACTCCTGAAATACTTATCATAACAAGAGACGCTAGCGAAAATATAAGATTTTTCAACCATACAGGCGGATTAATGGCTACAAGCACTAGCGATGCTACTGATTCAGATACTAACTTTAGGTTTCAACGATTAGGTACAGCAGGTACGGGCGGCTCACCTTTTGACGGTAATATTGGAGAAATAGGTCTTTACAACATAAAATTATCTGACTCTCAAGTTTCAACACTAGCGAGTTACTTAAGTAGCAAATGGAGCGTATCTTAATATGGAAGATGTAACAACCCTTAATGGTCAACACAAAGTTCTAATATCTGAGCATATAAAGTTCTTGCAAGCAAGAATATTTATGATTACAGAAAAAGATAACACTATTGGTAAATTTTTAGACTTTCAAGACATTCTTGATACAATAATCAGGTATTCTAATGATTTTGAAAAATATACTAAAAATGATAGAAGTGAAGACGAATGGATGTATATGATACCAACATTATCGCTATATGCTAGCTTGGGATTTGTTGCAGGAATAAAAAATGACCAAATGGAAACGCTTATTGACTTTGATGAAGAGTCAAGGAATTTAGTTGAGTCAACACTTGATATGATTGGAAGGCTGTCTGATGTTTTACAGGAACACAGGGAGAGAGAAGGCATAAACAATGAAATGGAAAAACTACATAAAGAAATTATTAGAAAATCTAAAAAATCAAATATATGTTAGTTATTACCGTAGGTGAAGAAGAAAAGAATATACCTAGCCAATGGGAAGAAATGACCATTGATTATTATGCAGGAATTTATAGGATTATCAATAAATACAAAAGGACAGAGGAGGAGAAAAAAAACGATAAAGAAAAAAACCTAGAAAAATTCTTCTTCACACAAGAAACCAAGATGTATAAAGAGCTTTTCTCTTATATGACAGGAATGAGCGAAGAAGATGTGAAGAAGGTGAAAATGGAGGATGTAGAAAGTGTTATTAGCTCTTTAGATAATATTATGAAAGATTATGAGCCTAAAGGAATGACTCATTTTACTTTTGAGGGAGATGTTTATTACTTCCCGCATGATTTTATTAGAACAGGCACTTTTGGTGATTACATTGAGGCAAATCAGCTAGAAATAGGAGCAAGGCTGATGAAGAACGGTAGGTTTGATGTTTTGCCTGAGCAAATGGCAATAATGTGCAAAATGGTAGATGAAGAGGTTGATTTAGACTTTTTAGATGAAAAAGCAGCTAAATTTAGAAGGCTAACAATGGACATCGTTTGGGAGTTCAGTTTTTTTTTGAACAAACAAACGCTGAAGTCAATAAGCGTTATCCAAACCTTTTCAGAGATGGCGGAACAAAAAGTGTTGCAGTAGCAAAGGCGAGCAAGATAATGAAGCCTTACGGGTGGCTAAATACCCTATATGACATAGCTTTAGACGGAGTTTTTACACGAGGCGGTAAAGACCCCATACAAAGTGTTAAAGACGAGAAACTATACAAGGTATTTACCTATGTTTCTTGGAAAACAGCTAAAGGAGATTTTGAGCTAGCTGTTAATGAGGAGCAAAAAAAGAATATAAAGACATAACATGGCATCTAATAAATTAAGAGATATAAGAGATAGGATGGAGCAGAAATGGACTAGCGGACAGTTCATTTTTGGTTATGAAGACGATATTAACGAAAATCATAATATTGACTATCCATTACTTCTTGTAATACCTCCCAACTCTACTCTTCCCGCTACGGATAAAGACCCTATAAACGCACACATAAGAGAGGAGTTTGATTTTGAGGTAATATTTGCAAGACCTTACAGAACAAGCACAACAAACACAGGTGCTAACGACACTAATACAAACTTAGATGTCATATACACATTGCTAGAAAGTGAGGCTTATAATTGGCTACAAGCATTTTTAGATAGCTATCCAAATAAGCAAGTAACGCTAGTGCCGACACCTATAACAGTAGAAAGAGAAACAAATCAGCAAAACGACAAGCTTGTTCAGATAAGAATGAACTTTACGGTTGATACATTTAGCCACGCCTTCGCTTCGTTTGACGACCAATTCATTAGAGACCTTAGCCCTCTAGCTTGGCTTAGAAGTGATGTTGGAGTAAAAACAACATATTTTGGAGGCAAAGAAGTTGTTAGCAAGTGGATAGACCAAAGCGGTAATGGTAATGACTTTGCTCAAACCACTTCAGCAAAACAGCCTGAATATGTGTATGAAATGGTTGATGCCTCATATCCAAACGACAGATACCCATTCATAAAGCTAGATGGCTCTGATGACTTCTTGGAGTGTACTCAAGCTGCAATGGGTGGTAGCGGTCTTGATGGTAGAAACACCATTTTCTTTGTTGCAAAAATGAATGATGTGAACTCCACAGCAGGAAAGCTTTTTGGATATAACGCAGGAAATAATAGCGGATATGAAATAGGTATTAGGTCAACTACAAAATCGTTCTCATCAAGAATAGTAGATGCTTCAGGAGATGCTCTTATAGATAACGAAAGCGAATCTTCAAGCAGCGTAAAGCTAAAGGTTAGAGCTTTGGAGTTGGAGACAGCAACAAGTAAGCATTGGGTAAATGGAAGCATTGACGCAACAGACACAACAACAGGTTATTCAGAGGTAAGTGCATTTGGTGGCGTTTCAACAAAGGCTTTGATTGGTACTGACAGCACAAGCTCTTCTGATTTTTTAAACGCATCAATACAAGAGATTATTGTATTTAACACAGATTTAAGTGATTCAGCTATAACGAAAGTTTCTGACTACTTAAATCAAAAATATAGATTATACTAATGGCTTTATCAGAACTCATAGATTTTCCTGAGAATGACATTTTTAATAGCGTGTATAGCCCTATTAAATTCACATTGAGGGTTTCAGGTGGTATTTCAGATGGACAAACACAAACCGTTGACGATTTTGTCAGCATGAGGGTTACCTTTAACCCATTCAACGAAACCTTTGACCTTTTTGAAAATGGGGGGGAAGGAAGCCTTCCTGACAGGATATTTAGCGTAAGAGTTCCATACACACCTTTTGTTCATGGGCGTTCGCATACATCACAGCCCAACACAGGCGTATATAGATATTTTTCAATAGATGTAGCTCCCCTTATGCGAAACTATCTTAGCTACAATCTTAGACCTTGCTCTCACGATGTTACAAACAACAAAATTAAGAGAGATATAACACTTTCTCAGGTGGCAATAAACCTATTTCGTAGATATGAAATTGTTTTAACACCTGAATACATAACAAGCTCAGGGAGTCTTAAATCAGCAGACAACAGCGCTCCTGAAAACATTAGAAAGTTTAGATACCCTAGAGTCATAAACACAGCTCTTAGCTACGAAGAGGAGATGAATGGTTATCTTTCAACACAAATAAATACTGATGCTGATGTTTATGGTGCTTTATTGCAGCATAATGTGATGCACGACCTTTACACTCACGACTCAAATATAGACCAAAAAAAATATGGTAAGATGAAGTATCTTTCCGTAAAACCAACACACAGAGTCATAGGTGTTGATGAGTCCGAGTATATTACTTTTGCGGCAAAAAATGGTGCTGATGGTATTAAAGGTGTAATAACATTTTACGATTCTTCAGGTAGCGTTATTCATAATGGTCTTTCAAATGGATATTATGGAGCTAACTTAAATGCTGCTGTAAATGGCGATGGAACAAGCGCAGGTAATGGCGGTGTTTTTCACTACGGACTAAACGATGACGGGAGTAAAAACACTAACCCTGTGTATGGTGTTTTTCAAATAGGAGTTGGTACTAGGAATATTAAAGAGCTAGGTATTACAAACCCTGCTAAATTTAGAAACGCACAGCCTTTAACAGACTTTTCTAATGTAGCATATTATACTGTTGCTACCACTATGAGCGGTAATGATGAGATTCAAATAGGAGAGACCATAACATACCACATTGACCACAATAGAAAATCCTACGGAGACACAGTTCGTTTTCATTGGCAGTCTAGGTTGGGTGGTATTGATAGCTACACCTTTGATGGCTCTTCAATGAGGGGTATAGAGGTAAGCTCATCAACTTTTCAGCAAAGCATATACCCAAAATTCAACGGTCAATTATCAATTCCCAACAGCACCTCTTTACTTATTGGAAACCATGAGGCTCTAACAACATCAAGTAAAGATGGAGGTTCTTTTATACAAAGAATATCAGGTGTTACAGATGACCAATATCCTTCTATAAGAAAGCATCATGTTGACGCTTATGGCAACGGAACAGCAATAAGCAGACCAATATCGCAAAACGAAAGAGAGATGATGGAAGACCTTATATCTAGCCCTAATGTGTGGACAGAAAGAGGTTGGGAGGCTAAGGAGGTGTTTAGGGAAGACTTTAGCTCTTATAGCTCCGTTTCAGAATTATCAAATAATTGGCACGACCCTGCTACGGGAGACCTTACAACAGACGCTTCACTCCCTACCGATGAAGGTCATACAGCAGGTACTAAATCATATAAAAAGGGTAATCAAACAGATAACGACCAAGTTTGGGCTTCAAGCAAAAAACTATTTAAGTACGACCCTAACAAGTTATATGAATTAGAGGTAAGATTTAAAGAATCAGGAGGAGCTGACAATAATTTTTACTTTGGTCTAACAGGTTATTCAGCAGCTAGTAATGGTGTTTTTGATACAACAAATACAGTTACAGCCGCAAATGCTAGCGGAAGCTTTGGCTCGGCACACTATATCGCTGTTGCAAATGAAGGATTTAATAATAGTGATACTTGGATAGTACGCAGAGGATATATTAGTGGTCATGTGAGAGAAGGTGGTACTTATGGTACTGTTAGAAACAACCCCATGAATCACGCAAGAGCAGCAGAGGATGTAAGGTTTTTTGCACCTATGTTTATACTTAACCACCCTAACGAAGAGGGTATTGCTTTTGTTGATTACATCAAGGTTACTGAATATACTCCTGAGCAAAAGACTCAAGCAAAGCTTTGGTCATCTTTAAACAGACACTACTACGTTCCTGTTGTAATAAAAGATAGCAGTCAAGAGCTGTTCAATAGCGAAGAGGTAAGTACGGTAAGTGTTAACTATGTAGAAAGTAGAAAGAAAAGAGGTATTAGAAACTAATGGATGAAATTAGAATAGAATTAAGAGGCTTCGGCACTAGCTCAGGAACTGCTGACGATGTAGTAGGAGATTTAGATGTTACATCGAACGAGGACTTTCCTCTATCATTGACATTTCAAAACTTTGATGTTAGGGATTTCTCAACTAGAAATGGTGCTTTTAGCAAAACATTTTCAATACCCGCAACATCAAACAACAACTCTGTATTAAGAAACCTTTGGCACTCAGGTTGGGTAAGGGGTTCGGCTAATTCGACAGGAAACATACCCTGCACCATATACGCTTCCAATATTCCTATAACATCAGGTAAGCTAAGGGTTACAAAGGTTGTTAAAGACACAGATGTAAAAAGCTATGACTGCACATTTCTAGGAGACAATATGGATTGGGCTTCAGGAATAAAAGACTTAGACCTTAAAGACCTGAAGTTTAGTAGTGAGCCATACGACACATATTACAGCACTAGCGGAGACTCTTTAGAAAACGGAGGTATTCAGGCGCAGCCATTTGTATTTAGCAACATTCAAGGAGATGATGACCTTGTTGACGCTGTTGATGCCCAACACTATCAAAAGAATCACGATAGGCTTGTTTACCCTCTTCTCTCTATTGGAGAAGGTGTTTCGGATAGAAAGCACGCTACCGACTTGGAGTTCATACCTTGCGTTTACATAAAAAATGTTTGGGATAAGATATTTCAAGCTCAAGGGTATGAAGTAGAAAGCACCTTTTGTGATAGCGAATATTTCCGTTCTCTTATTATGCCTTTATTCTTCAGGAGACAGGGCGGTATGATTGATGGTGGCTATGGAGAAATAAGAGAGACAAGAACTAATGAAGACCTAACGGGTGCGTATTTTTATAACGACTCGAGTAACGCTAGTACCATAGCCGCACACCTAAACACTACACAAGCTAACGCAATAGGGAATGTAGCTGTTAATATGAGGATTGGCAATTTGTCAACTGATGCCTTAACAGATTTAGGCATCTCAACAGATTTGAATAATCTTCAAAGACCTAGAGCTAGATATGCTTTTACGGGGGACTTTATTGACGACACAAGCAGTCAGGAAGGCGTGCCAACACAGGTTGGGAATGTTGTTTATGGTCAAAGCATAAGACACACAGTCCTTCGCAAGTTAACAAGCTCCCCTGCTACAATAACATTTAAGCCAAGAGTAAGGCATTTTAGGCTTGAAGATGACTTTGGTGGAACTTTTAAGTATAAATTAGTTGCTGAAATATGGAAGGTTCCATCTGTGGGCGGTTTACCGCAAGACGACAACAGCAATATATATAAAGTAATGGCTGAGGCAACCTCAGGAGACGCAACCAATAGCAATTTTGTGTCTAACACCAATTATGAGGGATTTAGAAGAGTAAGATATGCAGACATAGCTATTGAAAAAAATGGCAGTGCTGAGTATAACGGTCAATATAATGACAGCATAGTTGGTGATGAAGGGGTGTGGGATGATTTATGGTCGCCAACATTAGAATTTACGGATAACGGAACTGCTACCGCAAACTACATAGGCGTTATATCTGCTGTCGTAACGGATTATCCTGATGGATTTATTGGAGATATTATAGGTACTGATTTTGGAATTGGTGGAGATGGAGGTAGTGTAGAGATACAATATCAAGCAGGTAGCCAATTTACAATATCAGGGGAGGAAGAATTTAGAATAGGAGATGATATGTCAGACATTCAGTTTATGCTACCAAAGGGCAAGCAGTCTGATTTTGTTATGGGCTTGGCTCAGATGTTTAATCTTCAGTTTCACACAGACCCAATAGCAAAAAAGGTTTTTGTAGAACCTTACGATTACTTCTACAATAAAACAAACAATGCACTAGATTGGTCTGAAAAGATTGATTACTCTAAAAATATTACAGAAGAGTTCTTGCACGAGATAAAATCAAAACTTGTGTTTAAATATAAAGATGCTGATAATGACGCCCTTTTGAGTCAGTACAACAAAAAACACAATGTTGATTGGGGAGCTTATGAAGAGGTGGATGAAGATGGTCTTTTTCAAAAAGGCGAGTACCTTGTAGAAAACAAGTTTTTCTCTCCTTCATTCAACTACAAGTGTGCAGAATATACAGATGTTGTAAACTCAATACAAATACCTAGTTATGACTCTTGGTGTACTTTTCCTATATACCTTGACGAGTATGCTGCTGTTGGTGTTCAAAGAGATGTAGATTTTCCTGAAAAGAATTTCGATATAGGGGCTAGGATTTTATGTTTAGTACCTGCTGAAGTAGGGTACGAAGCTTTTGCTGCAAATGACGAGTACATTAACTTAGGGGGTGATACAAACAGAAGAATGTATAGAAGCCACCTTACAGGGACAGGTCAGGTCTATTCACAAGCAACAAATAATGATTTAGATGCTGCAAGCACGCTAGTTGGCGAGTTTGCAAGAGGAAACTTCTTTCATCTTGACAGAAAAAACGGTAACAAAGGTACGGGCGTTGATTTAGGTCTTGTAACACTAGGAATTGGTCATAAAGATGCTAGTGGTGTAGAAATAGAACTAGACCCAAACCTTTCTTATAATAGGGTAAAGCATGTTGAAATTAGCGAGGTTGATAATAATTACACTATAACACAGAATGGGTTGTATTTTTACTTTCATAGTAAAATGGTAAATCAGCTTAAAAATAATCCACGATTAAAAGTTGTTTATCTAAACCTAGACTATCAAGATATTTTGACATTAGACTTTAGAGACCTAATATATCTTGACGGAGTTTATTATAGAATAAATAGAATATCAGACTTTAAGCCGCACAAAAACGAGTCAACAAAGGTAGAGCTTATAGAATATTTTGAGCTAGGAACACAAACATCATTTGGCGAGGTAATGGATTTAAGAACCAATGGATTACAGATTTAACTATGGCGCAAAGAAGAATTAGAGACGCTAAAAAAAGCATTACTAATAACACTCTTTATTGTGTTATTGATGGTGTGTATACTCCCGTTGTGTATCAGCAGGTTGCAGAAGATGAAGACCTTTACTATAATGAGGTGAAGGTTATGCCTAGAAACAAGATTGCAAGAAGAGAGTCTTTGGGGGGCGGGCATCAACCTGTTGTAATAAAAGAGTTTGTAACGACAACAACAACAAAGCCTCAAGGCACAACGACAACAACAACAGTCTCTAGCGTATCTCCTTTAGCTATATTTGATTACAGGGCAAATGTGCAGCACACAAGCGAGCTTATAGGTTCTTGGGATTCTACCTTAACATCGGTATATCTTGAGCAGACAACATCAGCTAATAAGCCTCGTTTAGGAAGAAGAAAGGGTGGTTCTGCCAACAATGTAGCTCCTTTCTTTATTAAAGGAACTAGCAATGATACAGGAGGCTTTATGAGCTTCAATAGTGCTTTGACTATTTCAGGAGACTTTACCATAATGGCATATTTTAGACCAAACAATGAAAAGTATGTAAGAATACTAGGTAGCTCATCTGACTCCAATATATTTTTATCCTTCAATGAAGACGCAAATAAAAATCTTCATTTTGGATTAGGTTCAGGTAAAACGCACGCTATTTCATTAGGAACAAGCGCAATAGGTTTTGATAGGGACTATCAAGTTACAATACAGAGAAGTGGCACTACTCTTTACGCTAGAGTTGATGGAACTCAGGTAGCAACAGCAACCGTTACAACAGATGATTTTGTTGTTGACCAATTAGGAAGGGTGGGTACAGATGTTTTAACTTTTGGAGGACATATAATGAACTTATCTATATATGACGGGTACATAACTAGCAGGCTTCCCTATTTAGAAAAATCAATTACCAAAACCTCATCTAAAGCTCAGTTAGACTAATGAACGCATCTTTAAAAATAATATTAAAAAAGATTGGCAACGACCTTGTTAAAGATTTAAGACAAGAGCTTGATAAGCAAGACTATTTTGCTAGCGGCTCTCTAAATAGGTCTATCAAAGCAAAGGTAACAAGTAATGGTCTTGACATTGTTGGTAATGGTTACGGTCATATTATAAACTATGGTAAAAAAGGTTCTGATTGGTCAAGGATGCCAAACATAGAAGATTTAAGAGATTGGGTAAGAATCAAAGGATTTGCTAGCGATGAAAGAGAGGTAAAGCAAATAGCTTACTTCGTTGGTAAGAAAATTATGAAAGAAGGCTTGCCGAACAAAAACAGAAATGCTCCAAAGCTAAACTTCATTGGCAATGTTTTAGATAAAGCAAAAGACAAGATTGTTACAGATTTAACAAATGCAGCAATCAATGAAATAATGGTTGACATAAAAAAATTAAACAAAGAATAGAATGGCTCAAAAAAAAGAACAAGTATTTCTTAGTGTTGTAGTACAGGGTACTGACAAGATTGTAGGGATGAAGCAGCAGATGGTTGAATTAAAAAAAGCCATTAGCGACACAAAAACTCAGTTAAAGAAAAAAGGGGCTAATTTAAAAGATTTAAGCAGACAGCTTGCTCAACAAGAAGTAAATCTAAAAAAGACAACAAAGCTTTACAGAGAAGAGCAGAGGGCTATATTGTCAAGCAACAAAGCTAAAAAAGCCGCTAGCAGCTTTACTATGAAGATGGCTACCGCTTTCGGTGCGGCTAATATTGCGACTTCTCTTTTTATGGGTTCTATGCGTGCTTTAAAAAAAGCTATTAAAGATGGAATTGTAACTTTTAAAGATTTTGAGTTCCAAATGGCTAAGGTAAAAGCTATTAGTGGAGCTAATGATAAAGAGTTTAAAAAACTAAAAGATTCTGCACAAGAACTTGGTAGAACAACCTTCTTTACCGCATCACAAGTGGGGGAGCTTCAGCTTAACCTATCAAAGCTTGGTTTTAGACCTGAAGAGATACTCCAATCACAAGAGGCTATCCTTATGCTTTCAACAGCGATGGGTGAGGACTTGGGAAGAACAGCAACAGTTGTAGCTGCTAGCCTTAGAGGTTTTGGAGAAAGTACAGAAGAAACAGGTAGATTTGCAGACGCTATGGCTGCTGCCTTCTCTAACTCAGCATTAGATATTGAGAAGTTTCAAACATCTATGTCTAAGGTTTCTGCTATTGCTGCTATGGCAGGGTTTTCGTTTGAAGAAACAACAGGGCTGTTAGCGTTACTTACAAATAGTGGTATGGAGGCTTCTATTGCGGGTACATCACTTCGTAATATATTACTACACCTGCAAGACCCTACATCAGACCTTTCACAAAGATTAGGAAGAACTGTTCACTCAGGAGAAGACCTTATTGTAGCATTAAAAGAACTTAGTGATTCGGGGATTGATGTTGCGGGTGTAATGGAGATTGTTGATAGAAGACAGGTTCAGGCGATGAACTCATTTATAGCAGGAGCTGATACACTTACTGAGTTCAATAAAATACTTAATGCTTCTTCAGGGTCAGCCGAAGATATGGCAGATATAATGGAGAACACTCTTGGTGGTGCTTTACTAAAATTAAAATCAGCATACGAAGGTCTTACTTTAGCCTTTGTGAATGGTTCAGGCGTAATGCAAAGTGCTGTGGAGTTTTTAGCTACAACTTTAAATAGTTTGGCTGATAGTTTTACATCGGCAGACACGAAAGCGGAAAAATTTGTGACCACAACAATAAAAGATTTAAAGAAAGAGTTTAAGGAACTTTCTGAATCTGAAGAAGATTTTGATGGCACTTTATCAGGAATGATGGCTCATAGAAGAGGGAGGATGGAGCAAAGGCTTCAGGACACCAAAAAAGATTTGGAGTTGTTTTTTGAGCAAAACAGCAAATTTGCTATTGCTAGAGATAATGATTTAATTGCTCAACAAAAAGCTCTTGAAAAAGAGATAAAAATTAAAGAGTTGGCTGTTAAAAAAATGGGAGCAGCTATAAGCGCCCAAACAGATAAAGAGAAAGAGGCTGCTGATAAATTTGAAGAAAACGAGAAGAGAAGGTTAGCTTTATTAGCAGCAGAGGCAGAAGCTAACTCATCTCTTATTAAGATACAAGAGGATAAGTTAGAACAAGCAAAAAAATTACCTGAAACTACGGAAGCTGAGATTACCTCTAAAAATATATTGATAAAATCAATAGAAACCGAGATAAAAAGACTAAAAGAGCTTGGTATAGAACAACAAAAAATTGACTTTAGTATTCCTGAAGCAAATATCGGAGAGGGGTTTGCTGCTCTTGTAAAAGATAGAATGGCGGAACTAGATGCTGAAATAAAAGAGCAAGAGGCTCAGTTAATGCAAGATTATGTTGACGGAAGAATAACCTCTGAGGCTGAGTTAAACGAAGCTATATTTAACATGAAAATAGCTACTTTTGATGCAGAAAGAAATTTAGTAGGTCAAATGTCTATTGCTCATGATGCGGCAGGTAAAGCTATGATTGAGTTGGAAGGTAAGAAAAAACTTGCAACAGAAAGAACAACAGAAGCCAATAAAAAGCAAGGGGAGCAGCTTATTGAAAATGCTATAATGGGCGCACAAAGTGTAGAGGAAGCTTTTGCAAGCGTTTTAACAGTTAAGATAAATGAAATACTACTTAACGCTTTAGCTTCTATGTTTGAGGATAAAACAATACCATTCTTTGCAAAACTAGCATTGGGCTTAGGAATGAAGTCAATAGTAACACCTATGATAAACAACCTAGTCGGTATTGGTGGCGGAGGAAGCTCTCAAGTAGAAACTCAAGGGACATTTGCTAAAGGTGGATTGACCAATGGCGGAATGTTTGAAGGAGCATCACACGCAAACGGAGGTATTAAGTTTGCAGTAGGCGGTAGAATCATGGAGGCAGAAGGAGGAGAGGCTATAATTAACAAGCGTTCAACAGCTAGGTTTAGACCAATACTTTCTGCTATAAACTCATACAACGGTAATGGTGTTAAGTTTGCTGATGGTGGATTGATAAACTCAGGAGAGAAGTTTGCTATGGGAGGAGAGTTAAGAAGTATACAGCAGATGGTAAGCGGAGGAGGAAGCTCAAAAGTTGTTATAGTAGAAAGCGATGTTACCAAGACACAAGGAAGAGTTAGCTCACTAGAAGCGCAAGCATCTTTTTAACATTGGGTTGTTAGTAAACTGTTAGTAAGTAAATTATTATTTTTGCAACATTTTCATATATTGTCGTATGATAAAACAAAATAAGCTAGAAATCGTTAACGAGTTTATAGACAAGGTTTACCACGATTTAAAGGCTAAGTATTCTGAAGACGCAGGAATAAAAAATGTTTTGATATATCTAGCTGAAAGAGGTCTTATCGAGCCAAAAAGACTAAGAGACTATATGGTGGTTTCTGACTTTTCTAAAATACTAAAAGAAAACGAAGGACACTCTACTCATACATTTATGGATTTGTCTATAAAGTATGATATTTCTGATAGAACTGCAAGAAACATAGTTTACGGAAAAAAGAAAAGTTTTAGGTTTGATAGCAATATTAGAAAATAGTTGCAACTTTTTCACAATCAAAGCATTTAATAAGCATATTTTTGCAGAATGAATAATTGGTATGATTTTCAGAACAAAGCAGAAGTTGTAGAAATTTCTATCTATGATGAGATAGGAGACTACGGAACATCTGCTAAACAATTTATTGACGACCTAAAGTCAGTAGGTAGCAAAGATATTACGATTCGTATGAACTCTGTTGGGGGAAGCGTTTTTGATGGACTTGCAATTTACAATGTTCTTCGTTCACATCAAGGATATGTTAAAGTAAAGATTGAGGGTCTTTCTGCTTCTATTGCTAGTATTATAGCTTTAGCGGGAGACGATATAGAGATGGCTGAAAATGGCTTTTTTATGATTCACAATCCGTTTGGCAAGTCTATGGGTGGAGCTGATGATATGCGTAAGACTGCTGACTTACTTGATAAAATCAAACAAGAACTAATAAACATCTACGCTAACAAGACTCAGTTGTCTGAGGAAACTATTTCTAGCATGATGGATAAAGAAACTTGGCTGACAAGTCAAGAAGCTAAGGAGATGGGCTTTATTGATACAATCACAGAGCCAATCAAGGTAGCGGCTAGTTTTGATTTCTCTAAGTTTACTAATGTGGACAGTAAAGAAGTTAACAACAGATTACAATTAATTAATAATATTAAGAAAACAAAAATGACTGAAGAATTAAAATCTTGGTTCAACGGTGTTAAAGAGGAAATCGTTAACGCTGTTAAGGGTGAGGTAGTAGCTGAAGCCCCTGCTAAAGAAGAAGTATCAGTTGTTCTTTCTGACAACGAGGAGATTGTAAATAAACTTACAGACTTATCAAACGAAAAGGAAGAGCTTACATCTATCATTTCTGAAAAAGAGACTTGCATCTCTGAATTAGAAAACAAGGTGTCTGAAATGGAGGCTGAATTAGCAAAATTAAACGCTACTGAAACTAAAGTAGAAGCAGATAATGACCCTGCAATTAACGAAGCTGATGTTGTAGTTAATGAGTGGGATGTTTTTGCAAAATCATTATTAAAATAATAAATTAAGAAATTATGGCAACTTATACAAGTGCAAGTTTACCTACGGTAAACAAATATGATGTAAACAAGTTCATTCTTGAGCCTTTATTCATGGGTCAAGATTACATGAGCTTTATGGACATTATGCCTAATGTGTCAGGAACTATTGTTATTGACAAGTTTAAGGCAATCGGTGGAATTACTAACGCTTTCTCTTCGTCTGCTTTCTCAGGAGAGTCAGGAGAGATTGGTGAAACTGTAACAATTACTCCTGTTCGTAGAGAAGCAGAAGTAGCTTTTGCAGGAAACTCTTTATACAACAAAATCAAAGGTCAACTTATGAAAGGTGGACACGACTTTGATAATGTTGAAGGAACTGTTGTAAAAAACATTTTATTAGATATGATTGGAGCAGGTGTTAAGTCTGACTTCAACAAGCACCTTTGGTTATCTGATACTTCTGCATCAGGTGCTTTCGGTGATTTCGATGGTTTATTCGATGCAGCTTTCGCTGTAACAGCAAACAAAATCAACAGAGATACTATTTCTCAAAGCTCTGACGCTGCTTTAGCTTCAGGAAAAGGACTTGAAGTTCTTAAAGGATTATATGATGCTGCTGCTCCTGAATTATTAGAGGCAGGAAACCATGTTTACTTTGTGTCAGGAGACATCGCTGACGATTATATGGCTGCAACTTTAGAGTCTTCTAACTTTGCTGCTGCGGGTTATGGTGCTATGGTAAATGGTGTTCCAAACCTTACTTATAGAGGTATTCCTATCATCGTTCGTAGAGATTGGGATGTAGCTATCGCTGCTAATGTTGCAAACATTAACGGTGCTTCTAACGCTGCTGAAACTCACAGAGCAATGTTAACTACTAAGGATGCTTTCGTTGTTGCAACTGATTTCGATATGAACTCTGTTGAGCAATGGTATTCAAATGATAACAAAGAATACCGCTTTAGAGTAGCTTACTCTATCGGATGTGCTTTAAAAGACAGCAAACTAGCTGTTTACTACACACCTGATAACATGGCGTAATTTAATTTAGGGGGATGAAATACTCCCCCTAATAATTTTTAACACAATAAAATCAAAATAAAATGGCAATAGAAGCATTAGGAGTAAATCACACAGACTTAGAGTTAAGAGGTGGTTTACGATATATAGCGATTACTGATTTTTCGGATGCATCAGGTGTTACTTTTAATGATAGTGGAAACCATGCTGTTTCTGCTATTGCAGGGGTGGCAGACGCAAAGCTTTTTGATTTAAAGCAAGGTACAGGTTCTTTAAGCACAAATGGCTCTAAAGAAGGGGGAACAATTATGTTTGAACATACTGTTTCTTTTTATGTCCCTAATTGTTCTTCTGCTCACCTAAGAGCTTTGGAATCAGCTAGAAATCAAAAATTGATGGTATTTGTTCAAGATTTTAATGGAGCTGCTTATGTTATAGGATGCTCTAAGGAATTTGCATTAGAGGATGATATAGCAAATCAGCAAATGTTTGCAACTGTTTCATCTATTGAAGGCGGAACAGGAGCAGCTTTGGGTGATGAGAATGGAGTAACCGTAACTATCACTTGTCAATCAGGAGAACTTCCTAGAGCATTTACAGGAACATTTACACCTGATTCATCAGCAGGAACAGTTACAATTTCGTAATAATAATTAAAGGTAAAAGATTAGGGGTAGTCCCCCTTTTCTTTACTTTTTTTAATATATTTTTGTATGTATAAATCAAGGCTAAAAAAAGGTGTATCATACTTTAAAGGCGCAAAACCTGTTGATTGGTCTTGTGCTACTCAAGAGCAAATGAAAACCGTTTATGAAAGAGGTGATAACGACCTTGTAATAAAAGTAGAAGATGCAAAACAAAAGAAAACAAAAGCAAAAGCAAAGTCAGTTAAAGCAGACTCAGACAAAGAGTAGTTTTAACACCAAGTACGCTTTTGTAAACATCAGCACACCAAGTGTTGATAGAGAGGTAAAGCAAATAGACAGGGTAAGAGAAGAGTATATTCCTTTTGGGAAAGATAATCTTTTTCCTCAGTACCTAGCTGACCTTAAAAGACATTCATCTACACATCGTTCTGTTTTAGCACAGAAGACTACCTTTACAACGGGTAGTGGATTTAAGACAGAAAACGAGTCGTTAAAAGATTTTATTGCTGATGTAAATGTTAGCGGTGAATCTTTAAAAGATGTATTCAAAAAATTAGCAGACGATTACTTTACTTATGGTAACGCTTATTTAGAAGGCGTTATGTATGAGGGGGGTATTAACTTTTACCACAAAGACGCTGCAACAGCTAGGGTAAGCAAAAATAGAAAAAGCGTTTGCTTTCACCCTGATTGGGATAATTATAAAAAATCACCTGAAAAGAAGCAGGTAATTCCTATATACCCTAGTGTATCTAACAGCAGCTTTATCATACACTACAAAGATTACGAAAGCACATTTAGCTTTTATGGTTTACCTGACTATGTAGCTGCTTTAGAGCATATAGCTATTGATTATGAGATAGGTAAATTTAATCACACAGCTTTTAAAAATGGATTTAGCCCTTCAGCAATAGTAACTGTAAACGGAGACTTTGGTGAAGCTGAGGCTGAAAAGTTCGTTGAAACTGCTAAGGACACGCTTACAGGAAGCGGCAACAACTCAAAAATATTATTCCTTGTAAAGAATGGAGAAGAAAGTCGTGGTACTGATGTTCAGATTCTTAACAACAAGGAAGATGGTGATTTCTTAGATTTACAGAAATTAACAGACCAAAACATTATTACTGCTCATAGATGGCAACCTGCCTTGAGCGGTATCGTTTCATCAGGAAAGATGAACAACACAGGTAGTGAGATTAGAATAGCTTATGAGTTGGCTATGTCAACAGTTATTAAAGACACTACAAACATATTATTAGACCCAATCAAAAAGGTTATAAATAGAGAGCTAGGGATTGACACAGAAGACTTAAAAGTAATTTATGAGCCACCTATTTCTTTCCTTTCTGATATAGACCCAAAACAAGTTCTGACCATAAACGAGCAGAGAGCAATGCTTCATAAAGACTTTGCTGCGCTAAGTGATGGTAATATGTTACTAGCTGATAGACAGCTAATTAGAGTTGAAAAAGAAGAAACAATAAAAACAAACTAGGATGGCGAATGTAAGAAATTTAAACAATCTAGTAACAGCTTCAGAGGTTGTTGCTCAAGCTTTTACAAATCAAGCTACCGACCTTGCTTTAATTTCTGACAGCATCATTGATATTGCTGAGTTGGCTCATCTAAAACCTGAGCTTGGCTTGGATATGTATGAGGAGATTAAAACTCAGAATCACAACTCTACACTAACAACAGCAAACAATACTCTACTAACAGACTTTATAAAGCCTGCTTTGTGTTGGTATGTTAGGTTTGAGGTTATGAATGAGATTCAATACAACACTACATCAGCAGGATTGGTGGTTAATGTTTCTGACTTTAGCACACCTGTAAATAATGAGCAGTTTAATCAGATGAAGCAAGATACATTTAGAAAAGCTCAGGTTCTTCTTGATGATATGGTTGCTTACATACAGCACGAAGACCAAACGGGATTATATCCTTTGTTCGGACATGATGGAGATAGCTCAATGCCTGACACAGACCAAGCAACAAAAATGAACGGAATAATTTTTTACTAATGGCTACAAATTTTCCAAAGAAAGGTGATGACAAAAAGATTTCTTTACGCAATAGTGAAGAGAAGCAGTTTCCTTATGAGTTTGCTAAAAACCTAAAGGAGCAACAACCAAAGATATGGAAGGCGGGAGGTAACATTCGTGGTAACGAGGCTTTTATGCTTTGGGGTAGAGCTAGAAAAGGAGAAGACACAGAGTCAATTAGAGCTTGGATAAAAGAAAGAGAGAGTTGGGCAAAGCGTCATTTTAGAGATGGTCAAAAGTTCAAAGGTGATGTAGAGCCAAACTTATCAAATGTAGCGGGTGTAGTAGCGCAAATCAAGTGGGGTGTTATTGGAAATCTTGGCGTTCAGGGTATGAAAGATGTTATATTAGAACTAACAAAAA
>CEVB01000717.1_pt1 | contig 19260 bp, 31 predicted proteins | sample 531381 | NCBI WGS metagenome assembly CEVB01 (sample SAMEA2622763, study PRJEB7988) | marine metagenome | biome: marine biome (ENVO:00000447); feature: surface water layer (ENVO:00002042); material: "saline water (ENVO:00002010), including plankton (ENVO:xxxxxxxx)" | depth 5 m | reverse complement strand
ATTTCGTAGCACTTCCGCTTTACTCGTCAGCAGTCTTGCTTTCATTTATTACAAACACCCCCTTACTTCATCTTCATTCTTGATACAAGCCAGAGTTTTGTTCATCAGGTCATACCTTAACCTGTAACAAGTATCTGGTAGATGGTTAAATCTTTCATGAAGCTCCTCAATCTTTTTCATCAACTCATATCTAACTTGAGCTTCTTCGATAATGTGAGCCATCATTGCTTTTTTTGGATGATGATCTAATTCAACAAAAACCCAAGCACATAATTTTCTCATAGATTCTGTATGATGATTCTGATCAGACAACTCAGCTAACACTTTTCTTTCTGCTTTACCTATTGATACTTTGTATGCTTCTTTCATTACTCACCCCCATCTGTATAACCATCAAAGTAAACACCCTCTTTGCGAGTGTCAGCTCTTTGACAATGAGCTTGAGCTTCCGCTTCTGTCAAGCCTGTTTTAATTACCTTTGTCTCTATCCCTAAAGATGGAGCATAAATTCTTACGATTCTGAAATTTCTATTTTCCATTTTTTACCTTGTGTTACAGTTAAGATTAATTTCTTAACTTAAGTAAATATTAATCTATGCAGTATTTATATGCAAGCAATTTATATCATTTGAACATCTATAAAAATGATAGCTTTGCACTTATGATTAGCAGTATGAGCAAGGTAAAGTTAACAGCAAAGCAGAATAAATTCTGCGAACTATATTCAGCTGGTGAGTTAGGCAGTCAGAAAGCCTGTTACTTTGAAGCCTATGACGTTGAGTTAGATGATGGTGGTAAGATTCCGAAATGGGTAGAGACGGAAGCCTGTCTGTTATTGCAGAACCCAAAGATTACCCAAAGGATAGAAGAACTGATTAACCAGAAATCAGATAAACTTCTGGCAAGTAGCACCAAGACAAAAGATTATATTCTCAGAAAGCTGTTCAGACTTGCAGAAGAGACAGAGAACGAGCAGAGCCAACTCAAAAGCCTTGAGCTACTCGGTAAACAGATAGCACTATGGACAGACAAGATAGAAACCAGAATTGAACACAGACAACCAGAAGACATTGAACAAGAACTAGAGCAAAAGATACAGCAATTACTGAAAGATTAAACCCATCCCCCATTGTTCAAAAAATAAACAACAATAAATAGACCCCCATCCCCCCTTATATAACGTCTGACCACCAACGATCAATATATACATAGTGTTTTACTCAAACAATACTGTAATTTTTATGGGGGGGGTACTATTTTTATAAAATGATTGCAGATTGATAGCGTATATATAGAAATTAGTGTAGAATTTACTAGAGTCTCATAGATATGCGTAAGATATTTTATAGATTTCTGTTGACAATCATGTGAAGAGGGGTCAATATGGTAAAATATTCATATTTCTATGGGTATTCAAAAAAAAATTAGATACTATCTATTAGATATTACCTTTTTTTTTGGATATTTGAACAGTATCTAAAACTAGATATTATCTAGAAATGAAATATGAATAAAAAAATAGCAGCGAAGATCAATAAACTTCCACCCTCTGATAAACAAGAACTATTAAAACTAATACAAGAGCTTGAAAAAGCAAAAGAACGTCAAGCTTGTACAGATAGTTTTATGTCTTTTATCAAAAGTCAGTGGTCTGCCTTTATAGAAGGACCTCATCATAAAATTATGGCTGAAGCTTTTGAGAAAGTAGCCAGAGGTGAGTTGAAAAGGCTAATAATCAACATGCCACCACGTCATACTAAGTCAGAGTTTGCTTCTTACTTGTTACCTGCGTGGTTTCTGGGTAAATATCCAGAGAAAAAGATAATTCAAACCGCACACACTGCAGAACTTGCAGTTGGTTTCGGTAGAAAAGTCAGAAACTTAGTAAACAGCGATGACTTTAAGGATGTATTTCCTAATGTCAGTTTACAATCTGATAGTAAAGCTGCAGGTCGATGGAACACAAACAAAGGCGGTGAGTATTTTGCTATAGGTGTTGGTGGTGCTGTTACTGGTAAAGGTGCTGACTTGTTAATAATCGATGATCCCCACTCGGAACAAGAAGGTGCAAGTGCCGACCCTGCAGTTTTCAATAAGACATACGAATGGTATAGCTCTGGACCACGACAGCGTTTGCAACCAGGTGGTGCAATCGTAATGGTAATGACCAGATGGAATCAGAAAGACCTAACAGGACAAGTTATTGATGCTTCAGTCAAACGAGGTGGTTCTGATCAATGGGAAGTTATTGAACTACCAGCTATCATGCCATCAGGTAAACCACTATGGAGTGCTTTCTGGAAACTAGAAGAACTAGAAGCCTTAAAAGCTGAACTACCAACCAGTAAATGGATGGCTCAGTATCAACAAGACCCAACCTCAGAAGAAGGTGCGTTAGTCAAAAGAGAATGGTGGCAAGTTTGGGAAGGCAGGAATCCACCAGACTGTGAGTTTATTATTCAAAGTTGGGATACTGCTTTTATGAAAAACAATCGTGCTGACTATAGTGCGTGTACAACTTGGGGTGTCTTCTATCGTGAAGGAGAAGATGGCTACTTAGCACCTAATCTTATATTGTTAGATGCTTACAAAGAACGATTAGAGTTTCCAGATTTGAAACGTAGAGCTATGGATAAGTACAAAGAATTTAAACCAGATGCTTTTATTGTTGAGGCAAAAGCAGCAGGGATGCCACTCATATTTGAGCTTAGAGCTATGGGCATACCAGTACAAGAATACACACCAAGCAGAGGTAACGACAAGATATCTAGAGTTAATGCAGTATCTGATCTCTTTGCTTCAGGAGTTGTCTGGTGTCCAGAGACAAGATGGGGTGAAGAAGTAATAGAAGAGTTTGCAGGTTTTCCTAATATGGAACATGACGATTTAGTTGATAGCAGTACGCAAGCTCTGTTAAGATTTAGACAAGGCGGATTTATACCAATAGATTCGGATGAAGAAGACGAACCATTAGAACACAATAGAAAAGCTAATTACTACTAGGAGATGAATGGCTATAGAAAAATTGAATCCTGAACAAGATGGCGTAGAAGGCATGCCAGCTGAAGGGGAAGTAGAAGTAACAATAGAAAACCCTGATGCAGTTTCAATCGAAACTGAAGATGGTGGCGTGATTGTAGATTTTGATCCGCAAGAAGAATTACAAAATGCATATGCAGGATTCTATGAAAACTTAGCAGAATATATTGATGAAGATATATTAAATGGTATTGGATCAGATTTAGTAGCAGCTTTTAATTCTGATAAAGATTCTCGCAAAGAATGGGAAGAAAGCTATACCAAAGGTTTAGATCAGCTTGGTTTGAAGATAGAGGAAAGAACAGAACCTTGGAACGGAGCTTGTGGAGTATTTCATCCTATGTTGTCAGAAGCAGTTGTAAGGTTTCAATCACAGGCAATATCAGAAATATTTCCAGCTAAAGGTCCAGTAAGAACACAAGTCGTTGGCAAGATGACTGACGATAAAGAAAAGCAAGCAGGTAGAGTGCAGGACTATCTTAACTATTTGCTTACTTATGAAATGAAAGAATATAGAACTGAGACAGAGAAACTTCTCTTCTCACTTCCATTAGCAGGATCAGCATTTAGAAAGATATACTTTGATCCAAACTTACAAAGACCATGTGGACACTTTGTTCCAGCAGAAGATATGGTTGTTAATTATGGTGCAGCAGATTTAGAAACATCTGAAAGAGCTACACACGTAATGAAAAAAAGTAATAATGACTTGCTCAAAATGCAAGTATCAGGTTTTTATAGAAAGGTAAAAGTTCCAGACTCATCTAATAGAACAACTGATGTGACAGAAAAATATGATGAGATAACAGGAGAACAAGATACGCATGCTTATGATAACAGGCATACTCTGTTAGAGATGCAAGTAAACTTAGACTTACCAGGATTTGAAGACATGATTGATGGTGAGCAATCAGGCATAGCTTTACCATATATAGTAACTTTAGATTTTCCATCAGGTATAGTTCTTAGCATTAGAAGAAATTATTATGAGGATGATCCAAAGAAAGAAAAAAGAAATCACTTTGTTCATTATCAATATTTACCAGGAATAGGTTTTTATGGTTTTGGTTTAGTGCATTTGATTGGTGGTTTGAGTAAATCTGCTACCAGTATATTAAGACAGTTAGTTGATGCAGGTACACTATCTAATCTACCAGGCGGTTTGAAGGCTAGAGGTCTTCGCATTAAAGGCGATGATACTCCAATTATGCCAGGAGAGTTTAGAGATGTGGATGTTCCAGGCGGTGCAATAAAAGACAACATCACTTTTCTTCCATATAAAGAACCAAGTGGAACTCTGTATCAACTACTCCAAAACATTGTTGAAGAAGGCAGAAGGTTTGCCAGTATCTCAGATATGAAGATATCTGATATGAACAACCAAGCTCCTGTTGGAACTACACTAGCTTTACTTGAAAGAAATATGAAAGTAATGAGTGCGGTTCAAGCAAGACTGCATGCTTCTATGAGAAGAGAGTTTGATCTCTTGGTAGATATTGTTAGAGACTTTACTAATCCAGAATATCCTTATGAGACTGGAGAAGAAGAACAGATTAAGAAGTCAGACTTTGATAAAAGAATTGATGTCTTGCCTGTTTCTGATCCTAATGCAGCAACTATGTCGCAAAGGATTATGCAGTATCAAGCTGCCATGCAGTTATCACAAACAGCTCCGCAGATGTATAACTTACCAGAACTTCACAGACAAATGCTTGATGTTCTTGGTATTAAAGATACAGATGAGATAGTACCATTGCAAGATGATATTAAACCAGTTGATCCAGTTTCAGCTGTACAGAATATTCTAAGCGGTAAACCAGTTAAAGCATTTCAATATCAAGATCACGATGCACACATACAAACAGTTATGTCTGCTCAACAGAATCCTGAGATTCTTGAACTACTACAACAAAGTCCAAATGCAGGTGCAATACAAGCAGCTGGCATGGGATATGTAACTGATCATTTACAACTGAAGTATAGAAAACAAATTGAAGATGAACTTGGTATAGAGCTACCACCTATGGGTGAACCATTGCCAGCAGAGCTAGAAAAACGATTGAGTGTTCTTGTTGCTGAAGCTTCAGATATCTTAACTAATAAAGCACAAAGACAACAGCAAGCTGAACAGATACAGGAACAACTACAAGACCCAATCATTCAGCAGAAACAAGAAGAGTTACGAATCAAAGCTAAGAAGCATGATGATGATATGCAGATAGCCAAAACCAAGCTAACTATTGATGTTGCTAAAGCAGCAGAGAAAGAAATGACAGAAAGAATGAGAATTAAATCTCAAGAAGGAATGGCTGGTGCAAGTTTAGGACAAAAAATAGCTAGCGATTTGCTAGATGCAGAGCAATCAAAAAGCAAGCAAGCTAGAGAAGATTATATGAAAGGTGTTGACTTAGGAGTAAAAATAGCCGAAGATAGCATAAAAGATGGCAAATGATATCAAACAGCAATCACTATCTGAGTTTTTAAGAAAAAAATTCAGAGACATAATGAATGATCATGCTGATAGTATCGCTGGAGGTGGCTGTAAAGATTTTGCAGAATACAAAAGACTTACAGGAGTTATTGAAGGTATTGCCATTGCTGAAAGAGAAGTATTAGATTGGGTTGATCGTAATACTAGAGAATAGGAACTTTTGCTATGACAGAAAAAATTAGTCCTGAAAAAAGAGCTAAGTCGATACCACAACCGCAAGGTTATAGAATATTAATTGCTATCCCACAAGTTGATGAAAAGACTGAAGGTGGCATAATCAAATATACATCAGAGAGTAGAAAGAAAGAGGAAGTTGCCACAGTGCTTGGTAAAGTTCTTGAACTTGGTTCTGATGCTTATGCAGATAAAAATAGATTTCCTTCTGGTCCTTGGTGCAAAGCTGGCGATTGGGTAATCATAAGACCATACTCAGGAACAAGAATAGAAGTGTATGGACAAGAGTTTCGTATTGTTAATGATGACACTATAGAAGGTGTAGTCGAAGACCCTAAAGGAGTTAATAGAGCAGTATGAGTATTGAAGCAGAAAACGTAAATGAAAATATAGAACCAACTTCTCCAGAAGAACAGTTCTTTGGTGTTAAGCATGATGTAACAACTAATGTTCCTGATGACATTGAAGTAGAAATACAAGATGAAGAATCAGCGGCAGAACCAGAGCCAGTTGTAGAAGAAAAACAAGAACCAATAACTGATGAAGATTTAGATAAAGAAATCGCTGCATACAGTGAAAGGGCTGGCAAAAGAATAAACAAACTTGTTTACGAAAGAGAACAGGAAAAACAACAAAGAGAAAAAACAACTAAAGAAAAAGACGAAGCTGTTGAAAGAATCAAAACATTGATGAAACAAAATGAACAGCTACAGAAACAAGTAGATATAGGCTCACAAGAATTAAATAAATCTATATCACAAGGTGCTGATTGGGTCTTACAATTTGCAACTATGCAACTTGAAAAGGCTAATGAAGAAGGTGATCCTAAAAAGATTGCAGCAGCTACACAGCTTTTAACACAAGCACAGCAAGCCAAAGCAACAGCACCTACATATGCTCAAAGAGTAGCAGAAGCTATAAACTCTGGTCAGTATCAAGGGCAAACTAACATGCAACCAGCTCCAGCTCCTGTTCAAGAGCCAGAGCCAACAGAACAACAAACACAAGAAGTTGAAGATAATCCAGCACTAAAAGAATGGTTATCTAATAACTCATGGTTTTTAAATAACAAAAATAGAGACATGACAGCCTATGCAACATATCTTGAAGAAGAGTTTGCAGGCAGAGGGCTTTATCCTAATTCACCAAACTTTTATGATGAATTAGATAATGCTATGAAAATTAAGTTTCCAAATTTTTATGGAATACAAGAGACTACAGCAGTTGAGGCGAAAGCTCCTGTAGAAGAAGCACCTGTAATGAACAGACAAGCTTCACAAGTAGTTGCACCAGTATCGAGGACAACTGGCAAAACACCTCGTAAAGTACAGCTTAGTGCAGAACAAGTTAGACTAGCACGACAACTTGGTATTAGTAATGAGCAGTATGCCGCTGAATTATTAAAGGAGAATTAGTATGGCAGATGACAACAAAATTGTAGATGAGAATCAAACTGATTCTTCAGAACAAGTGCGTACCCCTAGAGGGCAAGAGAGCCGAGAGGCAGAACAAGCAGTTCAAAGCTGGGAAAATCCAGTTAATCTTCCTGCACCTGATCCACAACCAGGATGGGTCTTTAGATGGATTAGAACTTCCTTATTAGGAAACTCTGATACACCTAATGTGTCTAGAAGATTTAGAGAAGGATGGGTAGCCTGCAAAGCAGAAGATCATCCAGAACTAAAAATACTTCAAGACTATAATTCTGAATGGGCAAAGAAAGGGAACATAGAAGTTGCTGGACAATTACTGTGCAAGATACCTGAAGACGTTGCAAAACAAAGACAAGAATACTTTGATAAGCAAGCACAATCACAAATTGATACAGTAGATAATGCGTACTTTAAAGATAATGATCCTCGAATGAATAAAGAGGTTTATGAAAGAAGTAGCAAGACCACCTTTGGACGAGATAATTAAATTTTAGATTAATTTTATTTTTATCCATAGGAGAATAATATGGCACAAAGTAGTTCACCATTTGGTGCAAGACCTGTAAGCTCATTAGTATCATGTGCATATAACGATAAAATAGTCCATTATAAAATTGCTAGCGGATATAACACAGATATATTCTTTGGCGACTTTGTAAAATGGCATGACAACAACCCTAATACCACAGTTCAAAAGGACACAGGTACAGCAACGTTGACACCCATTGGAGTATTTTTAGGATGTTCATATACTGATCCAGTTTCAGGTGAATTTCGTCAGTCACAATATTACCCTGCTAATACAGCAGCTAGTGATATTGTTGCTTATGTACAATCTGATCCATTCGTAGTTATGCGTATGCAATGCGATGGTGTGGTTGACCAAGATGATCTTGGTAAAAACGTAGAAGTAAACCAAACAGCAGGAAGTACTGCTATTGGTTTGAGCAGAAATAACATTGATATTTCTACAGCAGATACAACTAATACACTTCCTTTGAAGATTGTTGACTTTGTTAATGGTCCAGAAGATGCTTTTGATGAATCTCATCCAGAAGTTTTAGTTATGTTTAATGCAGGACATCAATTACTTAACACAACTGGTATAGGATAATAGGAGATAATTATGGCAGCTATAAGTAGAGCACAACAGCTTCATCAATTACTACCAGGTCTTAATGCCCTGTTTGGTGAAGAGTACAATGGTTACGAAAATGAGCATGAGCAAATCTATGACACAGAGAACTCAGATAGATCATTTGAAGAAGAACTAAAACTTTCAGGATTTGGTGCAGCACCAGTTAAAACAGAAGGTTCAGCGATTCTTTATGATACAGCTCAAGAATCTTTCGTGGCTAGATATACACACGAAACTATTGCAATGGGTTTTGCAGTTACAGAAGAAGCAATGGAGGATAACCTTTACGTTTCTCTTAGCGGTAGATATACCAAAGCATTAGCAAGAGCAATGGCTTATACAAAACAAGTAAAAGCTATGAATCCTTTAAATGCAGGATTTACAACATTCAACTCAGGTGATGGCGTAACACTATTTAGCACAGCTCACCCATTGGTAAGCGGTGGTACAAATAGTAATAGACCTACAGTTGGTGCTGATTTGAACGAAGCTTCTTTAGAAGATGCGATTATTCAGATTGGCGGTTGGACAGATGAAAGAGGACTTAAGATTGCAGCTAGAGCAAAAAGATTGATTGTGCCTTCAGCACTTCAATTTGTTGCTACAAGACTGCTTGAGTCAGACTATCAGCCTGGTACAGCTAACAACGATGTCAATGCTATCAAAACTAATGGTGTTGTTCCAGAAGGTTACTTTGTTAATCATTATTTAACAGATGTTAATTCCTTCTACCTCATCACTGATATACCTGATGGTATGAAGCATTTTGTTAGAGCACCAATGCAAACAAGCATGGATGGTGACTTTAATACTGGTAACGTTAGATACAAAGCTAGAGAAAGATATTCCTTTGGAGTATCTGATCCACTAGGTATCTTCGGATCACCAGGAGCAAGTTAATTCTTGTAAGGGGAGCTTCTGCTCCCCTTTTTTTATTTACAATAAATTTTTTTAGAGTTACACTGAAATTATAATTTTGGTGTATTACTTAATACGCTGGTCCAAGGAGGACTGAAATTATGGCAAAATCATATACAAGAAGAAGTGAGTTAAGACGCTTACAACAGGATGTCAGAAAAGAAGTAACTGAGTTTCCTAAAGGTGTAATCAATAGTGCAAGTCCAAGATATTTTCCAGAATATCCTGGCAATGATCCAAGATTAATAGAAGAGTATTTTGATGACTTTCATAGTCTTGATCAAACAAATAGATACAAGGTCACAAAAGTAGAAACAGGTTCAGGTAATACAACTGTTATCTGCGATGATAGTCAAATGAAAATCGCTTTAGATGATGCAGCTAATGATGCTGCAGTTATCACAGTTAAAGACAATGATGGTACAGGAGTAATGAACTTCTTAGACCCAAGACAAGGTGACATTTTTTTCCAGACAAGATTAAAGATGAGTGCAGTAGATGCTTCAATAGGACTAGCTTATGGTTTAGCAAGCGACCAAACAGCTTTCCCAACTTTTGGTGCTATACCAGATAATGCAATGATGGGTACAATATCTATGTTTACCTCATTATCATTTTTAGCTGCATATCAAAAATCAGGTGGTGGCACAAATATGTGGTCAGCTGGAGGAGTAACAGACAATCATGGTATTCCAGACAAGCAAGGTGGTATTGATAATCCATTAGGCATTAATGCTGAAGGCAATAAATTTATTAGACTATCTATGGTTTGGAGAAATAGAGGAACAGCACAACTACCACAACCACCAAGCATTGGTGCACAAAATATAGATTCAAGAATAGAGTGGTGGATTGGTGAAGACAATCAAGATGATCAAATGATTTTAGCTGTATATCCAAATGCAGATGATATTATGGGTATGAACGCAGGTATGACACCTTTTATTGCAGTAAAAAATCATGGTGGCGGAGCAAGTAAAACTGTTGACGTAGATTATATTCATGCTGGAATTATTAAACCAGCAACAAGAATTAGGAGAATATCATAATGGCTATAAAAATTTATGAAGTAAGTGATGCAAAAAAATTAGTACTAACAACTTCAAATCAAAGCACAGCAGAAGCTAAGATAAAAGAAATTACTGATGAAGGTGCTGGTGTAGAAGTGGTGGTTGAGGAGTAAGTATGGCAGATTATTTAAGAGCATCTAGAAAAATTGGTAATGTACATTTTTCAAAAGGTGTAAACGATTCAGAACGTAATGATATTATAGGAAGAATGTTAGGTCATTTAGTACCTTACAAACAACATTCTTACTTTGAAGACTTTTTAGCATACGATATTGATGATTGGACAATAACTAAAGTTGAAGCAGGATCAGGAGCTGCAAGTTTATTACCTGTTGATGGTAGCGGTGGTGTTTTAAAAATTACTAATGATAATGCAGCAAGTGATCAAGTAAATATTCAGCTTGGCAATAATAGTGGAAGTAATGGTTCTTTCTTTTTTAATCTAGAGGAAAGTTTTTGGTTTGATTGCAGATTAGCATTTAGTGATATAAGTAGTTCTAGTATTGAAGCATTTATAGGAGTTAACACGTCTGACAGTAGTTTAGGAATCTTTGATTCTAAAGATTGTTTAGGATTTTTCTTTGATTCATTAGCTGGTTTTTATCCATTATTTGTTACATCTAACTTTTCTGATGGCGGTAACTTTGAAGGTAACAATGCTTTGTTCGCTTCTGAAAATATAGGTAATGGAGACTTTTTTAATCTTTCTTTTATATGGAACTCTAAAGAAAGAAGTATCTCTGCTTTTTTAAACGATAAACTTTTTTCAAGAAGACGATTTAATTTAGAAAATGATGGTAGCACACTAGATGCTTTGCCTAGACAAACACATGGTATGACACCAACATTACAGATTAAAAATTTAAATACAGCGACTAATTCAATGTCTATAGATTATATTTGGGTAGGTCAAGAAAGAAAGGGTAGGTCATAATGATTGTAGTATATGAATTAAATGGTAAAAAAATAAACGAAGAGTTTGCAGACTTAGCAGCTTTACAAGCTTGGATTGCAGAACAGGGGTCAGTAGAAACTATTGGCTTTACAAAAGGAGAGTAATAATGGCACTTAAATATGTTTTAAAAGAAATAGATTTTCCAGATGGTCAAAGAAAAGTTGTAAATACACAATCATTTAATATTGATGATGCTGGTCTTGCTGATTGGATTCAAGCAATAAAAGTAAAAGTACAAGATGAAAGAAAGTTTTGTGAATTTGGTAAGGAGAATGTATCGTGAGTAACGCAGTAGATAAAAGAGGAGCAAACTTTCCTAATGGTTTGAATAATTCTGAAAGAGGTTCAATTTTTTCAGGTTTACCTATAGGTTGTAATCCAGCAGATTACATTGTTTATCATAATGACTTTACAGACTTTGATGTTAATCAATGGAAAGTACGTAAAGTAGAAGCAGGTGGTGCATCAAGTACAGCAGCTATAAAGAATGTTAGAGGTGGAGCATTAGAGTTAACAACAGATAATGCTAATGGTGATCTAATTGCTTTATCACTTAAAGGTGATGCTGGTGGTACTACAGGTATAAATAGTTTTGAATTTAGACCTGATAAGTATTTAGCTGTACAAGCTAAGTTTAGAATTGAAGGAACTGGTGCAACTTTAAAAAATACAAAAGTTTGGATAGGTCTAGCTGACTCAACCAACTTTGATACAATGGCTGCAGATGCTGGTGGTTCTGTAAATGATTCTTTTGGTTTCTTTTGTTGGTCTGCTATTAATACAGCATTCCTTGGTACATTCTTTATGCACATTTGTCAGAATACTACTGTACCATTTATGACTGTTGGTAATGGTGGTGAATCACCAACAACTGATATTGATGTAAACAAAGACATAAGTTTGCATTTATCTTACAGAGAGAATAGAGGTTTAAGAAGTGCAGGCGATAGAATGGGTGGTGCAACAAAAAGTGTAAGTGGATTTTGGAGGTCTGCTTATCCTGACTTATTAAATTTAAGAGCACCATTCTTAAGTGGTTATCACAATGATATTTCAGGACAGATTAAAGGACCAGGAAAAAATAATTGGTACGTTACTTCTGTTGATCAAGCAGCAGGTCAACCAAGACCAACAGCTAATGTGCCACAAGGTTTAATGACCCCATGTATATTTTTAGGTAATGTAGCTAATGCAGGTAATCAAACTAAGTTAATTATTGATAGCTTTACAGTAATACAGGAGAGATAATGGCGACAAATTTTAATAAAGGATTTACAAACGTAGCTAATTCATCAGAACTTCCTAGTTCAGATTGGATTAAGAAAGAATGGGATTGTGCAAATCAAATATTTTTTGATGACTTTGATACATTGCACGCTAACAGATATCAAGTAAAACAAAGTGGTGGCGGAACAGGTGCTATCGTTAATGGTGAGAAAGATGGTGTTTTGAGATTAACAACAGGAAGTGGAGCTTCTAACTATACAGCTTTGTATTTTGCTGGAGATACTGGTAGTGCAACAGCACCTTTTGGAGCTTTAAGTTCAGGAGCTGATCCATTAAATGCACCAGATGAAGAAACTGATCTTTTTGTTAAAGTAAGATTAAAGTTACACAATGATGATTCTGCGACAAAAGCTTTGGTTGTTTTTGGATTAATTGATCCAGCAGCTAATTCACCATTTTTACATTTTGGTACACAAGCAATAATGGCAGCTGGTAAAACAGATACTGGTTTTGTTTTGGGTAATCCAGGAATATCAGGCAGAATTACTACAAGTGCTGACGAAACCATACCACCATATATGGGTACAGCACCAGGAACTATTGGTGATGGTGAGTATCATACATTAGCACTTGCTTACAAACGTGCACCACATGGTAAAGGTAACTGTACACACCAACAAGGTTCAAGTGGTGGAGCTAGAATCCTTCAGTTTTATTATGACAATCAAGTAATGCAAGCTGGTGCAGAAACATCGGCTGGTAGACATGTATATCCAGGTGGTTCTATATCAAGTTTTATGAAATGGAACAATTCTTCTACATTTCCATTAGTATCACCATCAACAGGTGGTTTATCATTAGTAGTAGGAGCATTAAACAATACTGTAGGAGCAGCTTATAGTCTAGATATAGATTATGTTATGGTGTCTGCAGAAAAACCTAAAGGGAGTTTATAATGGCATATTTAGTAAAAGTTTATGATAGTAAAGGCAGACTTGTAATAGATAAATCAGTTGCAAATGCTGATGCTGCAAGAGCAGAAATTGATAGTGTGTCTGGAGAAAAATCATTTGAGGTAGAGGAAGAATAATGGCAGATGCAGTAACAACACAAATAATTCAAGACGGACCAAAAAATGCTGTAATTAAATTTACAAACATTAGTGATGGTACAGGTGAATCAGCAGTTGATAAAGTTATAGTAGGCAACTTGAGCAATTTAGCTAATGGTCAGCCTTGTACAGAAGTAGCTTTACAAAGAGTTCAATACTATATGAATGGTATGGATGTTACTATGAATTTTTCAGTATCATCAGGTACAGCAGGATTTATAGCTAAACTAAATGAAAACGATTTAGGAGATATGGATTTCAGAGACTACAGTGGCATACCTAATACAACAACCAATAAGAATGGTAATATTAGTTTTACTACTTCAGGTCACTCTGCTGGCGATACATATACAATTATATTAACCTTATTAAAAGCGTAGGAGCAATTATGGACGATTATATTATCTATGGAGCAGGTTTCCCACCTCAGTATTATGTACTAGAAAAGGGCGAAGATGGCATTTGGAAATCAGTATTTGGACCTGATCCAGATTTGGTAGATGCTGAAGCAAAGTTAAATGATCTTAGTGGTGTAAGAGCTAGAAATGATAAAGGACAGTTAGTTGGAGATGATCCGTCTACACCTAACATAAATGAAGCTTATGTTTCTGGTAAAGCACCTAAGAAAAAAGTAGCAGCTAAAAAAGTTGCAAAAAAATCTAAAGCCAAAGGAGGCAAATAATGAAAGAAATGAAAAAAATGAAATACAACATTGGTAAAAAAGTAATGATGCGTGGCAACATGATGCCTGGTGGCAAAAAGGCTATGATGAAAAAAGGCATGAAAGAACCAATGATTGAAATGGAACAAGCCAGAGTTGGAAGACTGTATGGTGGCAAGGTCTAGTAAATGTCTAGAGGAAAGAAAGACTCTCGTTTAAAACGAGCAGGTGTTTCTGGATATAACAAACCTAAACGTACACCCAATCATCCAAAGAAATCTCACATTGTTGTTGCCAAAGAAGGTAACAAAGTTAAAACTATTCGGTTTGGACAGAAAGGAGCTAAGACAGCAGGCAAACCTAAAAAGGGGGAGTCTGCTCGTATGAAAGCAAAACGTAAATCATTTAAAGCTCGTCATGCTAAAAATATTAAAAAAGGAAAAATGTCAGCAGCATATTGGGCTGACAGAGTAAAATGGTAATGTCGAGAGCAAACTTCGGTAAACTTACCAGAAGTGCACCAACAAGCAGGAGAAAGAAAAATGCCTCTCAAAAAGGGAAGAAGTTCAAAAGTCGTAAGCAAGAATATAAGTACTCTCGTAAGAGAAGGTAAACCAAGAAAGCAAGCAATAGCTATTGCTTTAACTAAGGCAGGTAAAAATGGCAAATAAAAAATTAAGAGATATACCAGAAGGTAAAAAATTTAAAGGTTTAAGATTACTACCAGAAAAAGTTCGTAATAGATTTAACTATAAAGCTGCAGGAAAGAAAGTGGTTAAGGTTAAAGGTGTTGATGTTTCTGATCTAACAAAAAGACAACAAAAAACATTGAAAGCACACTCTGTACATCATACAAAAAAACACATGAAAGCTATGGTAGATGATATGAAAAAAGGAGTTACATTTGGAGCTTCACATAAAAAAGCTCAAAAGAAAGTAGGTAATTAATGGCAACAAGCGGTACAACAACATTTAATTTAGATTTAGGCGATATCATGGAAGAAGCTTATGATATCTGCGGTATAGAATTAAGAAGTGGTTATGATTATAAAGGTGCAAGACGTGCACTTGATCTGGTATTTCTTGAATGGCAAAACAAAGGATTAAATTTATTTACTGTTGTTACTACTACACAAGCCCTTACAGAAGGCACAAGTTCATATCCTTTGCCAGCAGATTCTTTAGAAATAATAGATGTTTCTTTGAGAACAGATGCAGGAGTTGTTGATAAACAAAAAGACACAAGACTTACAAGAATATCTAGAACACAATATAGTCACATAGCAAACAAATTATTACAGTCTAGACCAACACAATTTTATATAGAGAAGTCTAGTTCAGGTAACAATATTGTATTATGGTCTGCACCAGATAACGCAGAAACATATACATTAGTTTACGATTACATAGCTAGGATAGAAGATACAGGTAAGCCTGCATCAAATAATGCAGATGTACCAGTAGCATACTTACCCTGCCTTACCTATGCATTAGCTTATAATATTGCTTGTAAGCGACCTGAAGCTCAAGAAAGAATAGGTATGATAAGAGCTAGATATATGGAGCTATGGGATGAAGTATCTAGTGCACAAAGAGAAAGAGCTAATATAAAACTAGTACCTAACTTGAGGATGTACTAATGTCATATGCAAAAGGATCAAAAGCTTTAGGAGAATGTGATAGATGTGGATTCACATATAAATTAGCTGAATTAAAATATGAAGTAGAAAATGAAACTAGAAATGGCTTACGAGTTTGTGATTCTTGTTTAGACCCAGATCATCCACAGTTTCAGTTAGGCAGAGATGTTGTTGCTGATCCAGAGGCTTTATTTGATCCAAGACCAGATCAAGGTAATTTTACAAGTTTATTTACAGTTGCAATACACACACAACCAATAGAAGGTAAGATAGGGAATGTTAAAGTAGTACTATGAGTTTTACACACACAACGCTGAAACAAGCTATACAAGATTATACAAACAATACAGAAACATCTTTTGTAAATAATTTAGATTTATTTATAAAACAGTCTGAAGAACGTATTTTTAAAATGGTAAATCTGCCTGTTTATAAAAAAAATGTAACAGGTACATCAACAACTGGTAATGAATTTTTAGCAGCACCAATAGATTTTGCTGCACCATTTTCTTTAGCAGTTGATAACTCTGGATTAGAACATTTATTGTATAAAGACTTACCTTTTATTAGAGAAGCATATCCTGATAATGCAACACAAGGTGTACCAAAATATTATTCATTGTTTGATGATAACTCTATTATTATTGCACCCACACCTAATGCAGACTATAGATTTGAATTGAGTTATTTTTTTAAACCAGAATCTATTACAGTTGCAGCTAGTGGCGAAACATGGTTAGGTACAAATGCACCTAATGCATTATTATTTGGTTCACTAGTTGAAGCATATACTTTTATGAAAGGCTCACCAGACATTATGCAAAATTATGAAAAGAGATTTGCTGAAGCTATTGATAGATTAAAGAACTTAGGTGAAGGTAAAGATACAAAAGATAATTTTAGAACTGGACCAGTAAGGAGAGTATCTAACTAATGTTTTCACCACAAATAGAAGTAGCAAATGTAAAGGTTGCAACAACAAAAAACAAAGGACATGACCCTGAATTTTGGGTTGAAAGAATTATGGAAAGATTAATTTCTGTAAGTGAAGGTGCTGATCCTATGGTAAAGGAACAAGCAAAAGCTTTTAAAGGTAGTATAGAAAAACTTTTAAATTACTATATAAAGCAAGCAATTCAAAGTGATAGAGCTACTGTCATTGGATTGTTAGAGAAACAAGGTCATACTGACATGGCTGATATTATAAGGAGACTATAATGGCAATAGCACAAGCAATGTGTAACTCATTTAAGCAAGAAATTTTAGTGGGCACACATAATTTTTCTGCAGGAACTCATGCTTTTAAACTAGCACTTTTTACAAGTTCAGCAAGTTTAGGAGCAGGAACGACTGCTTATTCAACTTCCCAAGAAGTTACAGGCACAGGTTATTCTGCTGGCGGTGGTGCACTAACAAGTGTAACTCCAGTATTAGATAACCAAACAGCAGTTTGTGATTTTAATGATCTTACTTTTGGTAGTTCAACTATTACAGCTAATGGTGCTTTAATATATAACACAAGTGCTGCTAATAAGGCAGTATGTGTATTAGCGTTTGGCACAGACAAAAGCAGTACAGCAGGAGATTTTACAATTCAATTTCCCCCTGCAGATGCTAACAATGCGATTATAAGGATTGCATAATGGCAGGTGTTAATGTACCAGTATTTGGTAACTTCGCTACATCTTTTGTGAATAGCGTATCTAAGTTACCAATAGAGGTTACACAAGACACCTTACAAACAAGCGTAGGATTTACAACTGCTAATGTAATAGCAGGAACAGGAATAACAGTAATACCAACTGGAGTTTCAGCAACAGGACAGATAACAGAACCTTTAATATGGGAAGTTATCAATGATGCACAAACACCAGGATGGACAATAATACCAAATTAATATGGCAACTTTTGTAAACAATTTAAGATTAAAAGAAATAAACACAGGTGATGAGTCAGGCACTTGGGGTGCTTCTACTAATGTCAACTTAGAACTTATTGGTGAATCTTTAGGTTTTGGCACTAAGAATATGGCAGCTGATTCAAATACTACATTCACTATGTCTGATGGTATTCCAGATCAGGTCAGATCAATGCACTTAAAAATTACTTCAGGTGTAGCTTTAACTGCTACAAGAGAAGTAACACTAGGTCCAAACACAGTCTCTAAATTTTGGATCATAGAAAATGCTACAACTGGTGGTCAATCTATTACTATAAAACAAGGAAGTGGTACAACAGTTACGATTGCTAATGGTGATAACAAAGCTGTGTATTCAGATGGTATTGGTGCTGGTGCAAATGTAAAAGATTCTTTTGATGGCATATCAATAGGTTCTGGAAAGTTTGCTTCTTTAAATGCAACTACTGCAAACATTGATGGTGGAACTATAGATGGAGCAGCACTTGGTGGTTCATCAGCTATTACAGCTTTAACTTTATCTGGTAACTTAAATGTATCTGGTGGAACAATAAAATTAGATGGATCACATCCAATAGGGTTAGGTAATGTTGTTGTTGGTGAAGAAGCTGGTAATGCATTTACTGGTTCTAATTTATTTTCAGTTGCTATTGGTTATAGAGCACTAAAGTCATCAACTAGTGGATCAGCAAGCACAGCTGTTGGTTCAAATGCTTTAGAAAACAATACTGTTATAGGTAACTGTGCTTATGGTGGTGGGTCACTTCAATCAAATACAACAGGACAATTTAACACAGGTGTTGGCACACAATCATTGGCAGACAATGTTACAGGTAAACAAAACACAGCTATAGGTTTTCATGTATTAGAGGCAAACTTAGGCGACCACAATACAGGTCTTGGAGCTTATTCATTAGAAGATAACACTACAGGAGCACGAAATATTGCTATTGGTACAGAAACAATGCAAGCCAATACAACACAAAGTGATCTTGTAGCCATTGGTTATAAAGCTATGGATGTAGCTCAAACTGGTACTGAAGGTTTAATTTTTGGTGAATCAAATAATTTTACATTAGGAGCTGTAAATGGTAGTTCAACTATAACAGTTACTATGACAGTAGCAGGACTTACCTGTGAAATGCGTGGCATTAAAGTTGGTCAAGGATTTAGAATTTTTGGTAATCGTTTAGGTGGTATAGGTCAACCTGATCTTGGTGGCAATATAGATGCTTTAGTTCTTTGTGGATCAAGCACAACATTTAGTAATAAGACTCATACTATTACAGCTTTACCAGGCGGTGAACAAGGAAATACATTTACTTTTACTGCAACAGATGGAGCAGGCAATCCTGTTTTAGCTAATGCTTCAGATACTGGTGATGGTACTGGTGGTAATGCAAGTTACGATTTGCGAACAGTAGATAGCTATAATGTTGCTATCGGAAACTTTACAGGTATGTCTCTTTCTTCTGGTGGTCTTAA
>CEVB01021000.1_pt1 | contig 19279 bp, 10 predicted proteins | sample 531381 | NCBI WGS metagenome assembly CEVB01 (sample SAMEA2622763, study PRJEB7988) | marine metagenome | biome: marine biome (ENVO:00000447); feature: surface water layer (ENVO:00002042); material: "saline water (ENVO:00002010), including plankton (ENVO:xxxxxxxx)" | depth 5 m | reverse complement strand
AAACGTGCAGATCAAATTGCAGAAGAAGTCAAAGCAATGACTAGACGTGGCAATGCCGCGGCGGCATTGGCTATGTTGGATGCAGAAGCCACTCAAAATTATGCGGCACTTCAAGCAGAATTGGCACAGTTTGGGCCTAATGTTCAACAAGCGGCAGAAGATGTGTTGACACTTGGCACACCAATTGAAGAAGCGGCAACAACACTGGCGGCGGCAGGAATTGATATTGGTGAGTTTGCAAATTTAGTTGAAGGAGCCAAAACAATGAGTCCTGAAGAATTTGGTAACAACATAGGCAAGGCAACTGATCTTGTTGGAAATGCTCTGAACACAGAAGCAAGTTTACAGGTTGCCACATTGTCACGTGTGAGTACTGCTGGTGGATTGGTGGCAGAAGCATTTGAAGAAGCGGCACCACTGTTGGCAGGACTGACTGAAGAAGGCGGCGGTTTGGACAGATTTCAAAAAGCATTGAATGAAATTGCTGATCAGATGGCACCTGAAGAAACAACCGCAAAAGTTTTAGAACAAAGAGACAAACTAGAAAGATTAAAATTTGAAACCATTGAAATGTTCTTGCAAAAAGTTGCAGACCCTGGTGGACTAAATGATATGATAGATGCGATGCTTGAGTTCCAAATTGATACTGTAGATGGTCTTAGGAAACTAATGGGGTTACCATCAATGAGGGAAATGATGGAAGATGCCGGCGCCGCGGCAATGGCCCAGCAAACAGGTAGTGGGAATCCAGGCGGGACTTTTGAAAACCTAATGGGTAAAAACGTTGGACAAGCATTTGACATGGGTTTGATTGACCAAGGAGTTGTCTCTGCTCGACAATATGCATCAGCCTCAGCCATGCTCACTGACCCAAGTGTTATACTGGACCGTTACTCAGGAGATGAAAGATTGGCTAAAGGCGAGATGGCCAGACTTGAAAATCGAGTACGGGATGAGATTGAGCGGGCATCAACATCTGATAGACAAAAAGGATTGAGTCAGGAAGATATTGATAATAAACTTATAGAAGCATTAGAGAGCGTTGAGAAACAATTTAACGTGCAACTTAAAAAAACAAATAGATTATTATCGGATCTTGGAGTGACTGTTAGATAAGTTAAATACATTGACAACACATCTAAAATAGTGTTAATATAAAGAATATCGATATGAGTTGGAAAAAATATTTTACACAAACAAACACATCAGGACAGATGTCGCCATTGGGCAATACCAATAACTATGATGGCACAGCAACCAAAAACTATTCATCATATCTGCCAGAAGTGTATGTAGGCCATCCAAACAGGATACAGCGATATTATCAGTATGATCAAATGGATCAAGACTCGGAAGTTAATGCGGCACTTGACATCATTGCTGAATTTTGCACACAGGCCAACAAACAGAATGGCACGCCATTCAAACTGAAATTCAAAGACACACCATCTGAAACAGAAGCAAGAATACTGAAACAATCCATTCAACAGTTTGTAAAAATGCAAGACATGGACAAACGCATATTCAGAACATTCAGAAATGTGCTAAAGTATGGTGATGCATTTTTCATCAGAGATCCAGAAACACTTGAGATGTATCATGTGGATGCAAGTAAGATAGACAAAATTATTGTTAATGAATCAGAAGGCAAAAAGCCTGAACAGTATGTGGTTAGAGATCTAAACATCAACACAGAAAAACTAACAGCGACCACTATACCAGCCAATGTTGCATACGCTTCACCGGGTGTGGGCGGACAAGGCAATGCAGGATATGGCACACAGGCAGGCACAATGGGAACCAATGCATATGGATCTGGCAGTACTGGTGGACGTTTCAATCAAACACAACATGAAACTGCCATTGATGCAAATCACATAGTACACCTAAGTTTGTCAGAAGGCATGGACACAAACTATCCATTTGGTAATTCAATATTAGAAACCATTTTCAAAGTGTTCAAACAGAAAGAACTGTTAGAAGACGCAATCATAATCTACAGAGTACACAGAGCACCAGAACGTAGAGTGTTCTACATTGATGTTGGTAACATGCCAACACACTTGGCCATGGGATTTGTGGAACGTGTAAAAAATGAAATACATCAAAGACGTATTCCATCTGTGAGTGGTGGATCCAATCAAATGGATGCAGGATACAATCCATTGTCCATCAATGAAGATTATTTCTTCCCACAAACAGCAGAAGGCAGAGGATCCAAAGTAGAAACTTTACCTGGTGGTACTAACCTAGGCGAGATTGATGACTTGAGATACTTTACCAACAAATTGGTGCGTGGTTTGAGAATACCAAGTTCTTATTTGCCAACTGGTCCGGATGATGGCCAACAACAATATTCAGATGGCAGAGTTGGAACTGCCTACATACAAGAATTAAGATTCAACAAATACTGTGAAAGATTGCAAAGTTTGATTGCACCTAACTTTGATTTAGAATTTAAATTTTTCCTAAAGACCAGAGGCATCAACATTGACAGCCAACTGTTTTCAGTTGAATTCAACGAGCCACAAAACTTTGCATCATACAGACAAATGGAAATGGATGGCACAAGAGTAAACACTTATGCATCTGTTGCCGAAAATCCATATCTAAGCAAAAGATTTGCAATGAAAAGATTCTTGGGATTATCAGAAGAAGAAGTTGCTGAGAATGAAAATCTATGGCATGAAGAAAATGGCACAGCAGAACCAAGGGGCGGAAAAGGATCTGATCTGCGTGGTGTTGGTGTATCACCAGGCACACTTGGTCAGGACATAGCAGGTGCAGAAGATCCAACACCTGAACCTGGCGCTGAAGTAGAAGGCGAAGGACCTGATGAAGCACAAGATCCAGGAGACACTGGCGAAGACGCTCCAGAATAAATATTACTATGAAACTACTTGAATTTTTTGCATACGACAATGATCCTTTTCAAAATCCACGTTATGACAACGAGGAAGATATCACAGTGAGAGAACTTGACGACACACGCAAAACAAAACTAACACTCAAGCAAATTAATGCTCTACGCAAAAGCATTGAAGCAAAAGCAGATGAATATGAGCGTGACATGGAACGTGTTCGTAAAATGTACGCACAACCTTCAGAACCTGCAGTATAGTACACCTAACTAAAATAACTACCTATATGGCTGGACAGGGGTTACCTAATAAAAAACGCAAAGAAACAGAAAGATTGGCTCTCTATAGAGAATCTGTAACAAAAGTGCCTTCTAATCCTTTTCCTAATTCAAGCACAGCAGTTGTTATAATGAATGGAGAAAGCAGACAGGGATTTGATCTTGAAAAATTAAGAAACAAAGATCTTGCAATTTTTGGCTGTAATGCAATATACAGAACTTTTCCTGTGGATTATTTGGTTGCTGTGGATATAAACATGGCAAGAGAAATAAATGATTCGGGATATGCACACAAGTATGAATTTTGGAGTTATCCAAGAGCCAAAGTCAAAGCACCTCCTGCCATAAAGTTTCCTACAGATTGGGGATGGAGCACAGGCCCAACCACAGTAAGACTTGCTATTATGAAAGGGTTCAAAAACATTTATATATTAGGCATGGACTTTGCAAGTCCTACAGCAAAGATTAACAACATATTCAAAGGCACAAAAAACTACAGATCATCCACGCATGATCCAATTTTTACTGGCAATTGGGAGAACCAAATCAGAGCAAATTGTAAAGATGTTGGACCAGACTGTCAATTTTTTAGAGTAGGGTCCAAAGAGGTGTTTAACCTTGATCTGCCGCCAAAACTACAAAATCTGCACAATTTAAGGGATATGTCCTATGCAGAATTCGAATCACATATAAATAAATTAGCAAAACCATAAAAAATGGCGTAAAACGACCCCTTTTCCGCTATCTAATACCCTTTTTCGTGTAAATACAAACACTTGAAGCCATATGGCTTGTTTGCAAACAAGAAAGATACGGAGATCTAAATGTCAAACAAATTTAATGAATTACTAGACCTTCTTGTCAACGAAGAAAATGATAAAGCCGAAGAGTTATTTCATGATATAGTAGTTGAAAAGTCTAGGGATATCTATAACAGTCTTGTAGAACAAGACGTTGAAGATGTTAAAATAGAAGAAGAAAAACACAAGGACAAAGAAGACAAAGACGACGAAAAAATGTCCAAAAAAGATAAAATGAAAAAAGAAGGTGAAGAGTCAGACGAAGAAGCAGTAGAAGAAACTGAAGCATCAGATGACGAAGCAGTAGAAGAAACTGAAGCATCAGATGACGATGCAGTAGAAGAAACTGCTGACGAAGCCGACGAAACTATCGAAGAAGTTGGTGGTGATGCCACTGACGATCTAATTGCAGATATTGAAGCAGAACAAAATGGTGACGAAATGGCGCCAGAAGCAATGCACTCAATGAATGCAGGTGATATGGATCCAACTGATAATGATGATGCAGAAGGTTCAGAAGGCGAAGTAAAGGACAAAATTATGGACTTAGAAAACGCACTAGATGAACTAAAAGCAGAATTTGACGCAATGATGGGTGATGACGACAAAGAAGACGACAAAGAAGACGCACCAGAGATGCCAGAAATGCCAGGTGAAGAAGTAGAAATGGAAGCCGACGCAACTGATGAAGAAGCAGTAGAAGAAACTGCAGACGAAGAAGTTGAAGAAGGTGAAAAGAAAACTGCTGAACAACTAATCAACGAATACTCAGATATGGTTAAAGCAGGTCACGGCGCAGAAAAAATGGGATCAGAGACAGGTGCTGATGATGTCAAAAGTCCAGTTGCTCAAAAAGGCGGAAAAGAGCCAAAAGCAGACGCAGGCAATTTAAACCAAGCAGATGAGTCAGGTGCAGTAAAAACAGCAGACAAGCCAAAAGACATGAGCGTGAATGCTAAAAATGAGCCTGGTATCAAAAAAGCAAAAATGGATAACGCACCAAAACCAGACCTGAACGATTCACCGGACAACAAAACTTCAGTATATCCGAAGTAAGTTGAAAAGTAATTAGAGGGAGAACTGGTATGCAACTGCTCAGAGAAAACTTAACGTTCGATCAGGCACAAGTCGTGATTGAACATGACGCTAACGGCGGCAAAGATTTGTTCATGAAAGGTATATGCATACAGGGAGGCGTGAAGAATGCTAACCAACGTGTGTACCCTGTGAACGAAATTGCTCAAGCAGTTAGAAAAATATCAGATCAAGTCTCCGGCGGATATAGTGTCCTCGGAGAGGTTGATCATCCAGATGACTTAAAAGTTAATCTGGATAGAGTAAGTCACATGATAACGCAAATGTGGATGGACGGACCCAATGGTTATGGTAAGATGAAAATTTTGCCAACGCCTATGGGAAAACTTGTTGAAACAATGCTACAATCCGGAGTTAAATTAGGTGTCTCGTCTAGAGGCTCTGGAAACGTAGACGAATCATCAGGGAATGTTACGGACTTCGAAATCGTTACCGTGGATGTGGTGGCACAACCGTCAGCACCTAATGCCTACCCAACAGCAATATACGAAGGTTTATTGAACATGGAAGGTGGACATAAGTTGTTGGAGATTGCCGCCAGTGCAAGGGAAAATTCCCGTGTACAAAAATATCTCAGCGATGGGATAGCAAAACTTATACGAGACTTGAAGATAAGTTAGGAGAACGATATGCTTGATGCTATCAAAGACCTCTTAGGATCGTCATTGGTTAATGATGACCTTAAGAAACAAATAGATGAGCAATGGGAATCTAAATTAAAAGAAGTCCATGACTCAGTAAGTGCTGAATTGCGTGAAGAGTTTGCACAACGCTACGAACACGACAAGTCAGTGATGGTCGAAGCATTAGACAAAATGATAACTGACAACCTGGCAAGCGAAATCAACGAATTTGTTGAGGATCGCAAAGTTATGTCACAGCGTCAGGACGTTCTTCAAAAGTTCGTTGTTGAACAATTGACTAAAGAAATCAAAGACCTACACAGTGATAAGAAAACTGTTGCAGAAAACTTTGAGAAACTTGAAAATTTTGTGATCGATCAACTTGCTAAAGAAATCCAAGAATTCAACGCAGACAAAAAAGATGTTGTTGAAACAAAGGTTGCTTTAGTGGCTGAAGCGAGAGCAAAAATGGAAGAGATGAAAAAACGATTTGCTGAAAAAGCCGCTCCAATGGTTAAGACAGCAGTTGAGAAAACTCTTAACAAAGAGATTTCACAATTACGTGATGACATCACTTCAGCAAGAGAAGTCAATTTTGGACGTAGAATTTTTGAGGCATTTGCTAATGAATTCCAAACATCCTACTTGATGGAAAAGAGCGAGATTGCAAAACTCAAAAAACAAATTGCACATAAAGACACTGAACTACAAGAAGCACAAGACAAGATCACGGAGACTACAACACTTGTTGAAAGCAAAGACGCAGAAATCCGTATCGCCCAAGATAAAGTGAATCGTGGTCAAATCGTTAGCGAACTTTTATCTCCATTGACAGGTGATAAGAAGAAACTAATGAGTGAACTTCTAGAATCAGTTAAAACAGCCAATCTTGACAAGGCATTTCAAAAATACTTGCCTGCTGTTATGGAAAACAAGGCTGTCATTAAAGGCAAAATAATTAACGAAGAAAAGGCAGAAGTAACAGGCAATAAAAGTAACCATACTTTTAAACAAGAAGATGACAACGAGATCGTTGACATCCGCAGACTAGCAGGACTTTAAGGAGAAATAAATGTCTGATGTAATCTTAGAAAACAAATGGTCAGAAACTAAAACCGCACTAATGGACGGTTTATCTGGTCAAAAACAAAAAGTAATGGACGTTGTTTTAGAAAACACAAGAAAAACTTTATCTGAGCAGGCAACAACTGGCGCAACTTCTGCCGGTAACGTAGCAACTCTAAACAGAGTTATTCTTCCAGTAATTCGTAGGGTAATGCCTACAGTTATTGCCAACGAACTAGTTGGTGTACAACCTATGACAGGTCCTGTGGGACAGATCCACACACTCAGAGTTAGATATGCTGACACTACAACAGGTGGTGCAACAAATGTAATTGCTGGTGACGAGGCTCTATCTCCGTTCAAAATCGCAAGTTCTTATTCAGGTAACGATAGTTCACCTGCAAAAGGGGCGGCTACTGCATCACTAGAAGGTGCCGGTGGTAAGAAATTGAACGTACAAATCTTAAAACAAACAGTTGAAGCAAAATCTAGAAAACTACAAGCAAGATGGACTTTTGAAGCGGCTCAAGATGCTCAAGCACAACAAGGCATTGACATCGAGGCTGAAATCATGGCCGCTCTTGCTCAAGAGATTACTGCTGAGATTGATCAAGAGATCTTAACATCATTAAGAGCGTTGGCAGGTTCTGCCGCGGCAACTTTTGACCAATCAGCGGTTTCTGGAACAGCAACATTTGTTGGTGACGAGCATGCCGCTCTAGCGGTACTAATCAACCAACAAGCAAACTTAATTGCACAAAGAACAAGAAGAGGTGCAGGTAACTTTGCAGTTGTTTCTAGTGAAGCATTAACTATAATACAATCAGCAACAACTTCAGCGTTCGCAAGAACAACTGAAGGAACTTTTGAAGCACCTACAAATACTAAATTTGTTGGTACACTAAACAATGCAATGAGAGTATATGTAGACGGTTATGCGGCTACAGGTACTGACGTGCTTGTTGGTTACAAAGGTTCATCTGAAGCGGATGCGGCGGCGTTTTATTGCCCATACATTCCGTTGATGTCAAGTGGCGTTGTCCTTGATCCGTCAACTTTCGAACCAGTAGTTAGTTTCTTAACTAGATACGGGTACATTGAGTTGTCGAACACGGCTTCATCCCTTGGTAACGCGGCTGACTACTTGGCAAGAATTGCTATCAGCAATCCAACATTTAGTTAAGATTAACTACCAAAGAACACGAGAGGGAGTCCTACGGGGCTCCCTTTCTTTTTATAAATACTCGAAAAGAGTTATTATAAATGTCAAGAACTATCAGAACCACCGATGAATTCAAAGTTGAAGTAGTAAATGGTGCTAACACATCAAATTTAACAGTCAGCACAACCAGTGGTGGCACAAAAACTTTAACATTTGACGGTGATTTAGAAATTTTAGGCACATCTACTGAAATACAGTCTACACAATTAAACATTGAAGATAATTTAATTTCATTAAGCAGAACCAATTCAGGAGGTGCTGATGTTGATGCTGGTATTTTGATTGATCGTGGATCAGCAGGTAATGATGCATTATTTTATTGGAATGAAGGTGATGACAAATTTAAAGCAGTTTTATCAACATCTGGCGGATCAGCCACATCAGTAACAGATTCATCTTTTGCAACCATAGTAGCAAATTTTGAAAGTGCTGGGTCGAATGCAATTACCATATCAGACAACTTAATATCCACAGGATCATCAAACGCAGACATAAATTTACGTCCACACGGTACCGGCAAGGTTGTAATGGACAACGTGTCTATTGATGGAGAAAGTGGTGTAATTGCTACAGATTCATCTAACCAAAATATTACATTAACTCCACACGGTACTGGAACAGTAATTACAAATGACATACAAATAGGAACCGGTAATGATCTATTACAAATTACAGGCACAGGTGGCAATGGAGCCACTCTTGCAACAACATCATCAAATGCGGACATTAATATAGCACCACATGGATCAGGAAAAGTTGTATTTGATAAAGTTTTAATTGATGACAATGTAATAGCAACAAAAGATTCAAATGCTGATTTAGAACTGTCTGCTAATGGAACAGGCAAGGTTGTGATAGACAGAGTGACTATTGATGACAACACAATTACTGCAAATACATCAAATGCAAATTTAGAATTGAGTGGGAATGGCACTGGTCTGGTTAGTATTAATAATGCATACACTTTGCCAGCGGCAGATGGATCTGCAAACCAAATATTAAAATCGGATGGTTCAGGCACATTGAGTTTTGCAGATCAAGATACAATAACGGTTGCAACCACAATGACATTGGTTGCAACAAACACAACAGATGCTTCACACTTTTTAGTTTTCACTGACACAGCAACAGGCAATGAAAATCCGAGAACTGATACAGGACTTACTTACAATCCATCGTCTAACACTTTGACTACTGGAGCATTTACATCCAGTGGATCTAATGGTATTACAGTTGCTGACAATTTAATTTCAACAGGCAGTTCCAATGCTGATATTAATATTAATCCACATGGCACAGGTAAAGTTGTGATGGATAGACTTACATTTGATGACGCTACTATTTCCACAACAGAATCAAATGAAGAAATTGTTTTAGACCCGCATGGTTCAGCAGGAGTAGTAGTTAATGGATCATTGCTTGCCAATCAACTATTTTTAACAGGCACAAGTGGTTTGCAGATGGAAGCCAATGAGATTGTAACTATTGGATCTAACCAAGACATCATTGTTAGACCTGCAGGTACAGGTAGACTTGTAATAGACAATGTTGCAATTCAAGGTGATTCAGGATTGATAACAACTGAATCATCCAACATGAACTTAACTGTAAATCCACATGGCACTGGTATTGTTGTTGTAAATTCAACCACACAGTTTGGTGAAGGCAATGACTTGTTGCAGATTGCACCAACAGGAGGCAACGGGCCTACTATTTCAACAACATCATCCAATGCTGACATCAACATCACACCACATGGCACAGGCGCAACAAAAATTACAGGGCCGGTAAACATCACAAATGATTCTACTGATGATACATTATTAATTACTAGCACAGAAAATTCAAGCACGGCCGCTCCTGTCATAACGCTCAAACGTAATTCTGGATCAACTGCTGATGCAGATTATTTAGGAGAATTCAAATTTAAAGGTGAAAATGGTGCTGATGAAGAAGTTACCTATGCTAGGATTACAGGAAAAATACTTGATGAGTCAGACGGCACAGAAGATGGTATTATAGAATTTGCAAATATCAAAGCAGGATCAGAAGTAATTACTGCTAGATTAAGATCAGATGGTTATCAACTACTAAACGGATCAACATTGACTGTAAATGGCGCCACAACATTAGAAAGCACACTGGATGTCACAAGTGCCGCAGTATTCGGCTCAACAGTTGACGTTGGAGTTGGCAATGATGAATTAAGGATTGAAGCAGTAAGTGGTCAAGGGCCAAAAATTTCAACAACTGCTTCTAACTCGCCTATTACAATATCACCACATGGTACTGGATTTTTAGATGTTGCAGGTGGGTTGGTAGTAAGTGAAACAGACACAATCAGTGGTAGCGGATCAGGCACAGACGCTGTAAGTTTGAGTACTGTGATGACATTCTTAGACACTTCAAGTGGCACATCACAACTAACTATGGGTGCCGGAACAAAAGGACAAATAAAAATTATTACAATGACAGTGGCAGGAAATGCCGCCACAATGACTACATCCAACGGCAACTTAACGCCGAATATTTCTACATCTCTTGTTTGGGACGCGGTTGGCGAAACAGCATCATTTATCTATACTGGATCAAAATGGGCAGTATTGAGTAGGGTTGACGTTACATCATCATAAATAACATTAACAATTAAATGGGGAAAGTGAACCATGGCAGATAAAAGTTTCAAAGTAAAAAACGGTATTCAAATCGGAACATCAACCGAAGTTACCTCTATTGTCGATGAAGACAATATGGCGTCAAATAGTGCAACTGCATTATCTACGCAACAATCAATTAAAGCATACGTTGACGCTCAAGTAGCGGCCAGCGATACATTTTTAGAATTAAGTGATACACAAGGATCATTCACAGCAAATGGAGTGATAGGAACCAACTCAGCAGGAAATGCCACAGTTGCTACAGAATTATTAGTCACAGCATCCAGTAATGATGTCACAGTCAGCAATGGCACATCTGATAAAGATGTAATCTTTGCTGTCAATGATGGCGGATCAGCAAACACTGAAGTATTCAGATTAGATGGTGATGTTGCCGCATTGTTAATAGCATCAGGTAAGCAATTACAAATAGGTGCCGCTGAAGAAAATATTTCAGGAGATGGCACAGACATAACATTTGCAGTTGGGTCAGGTGGAGATATCAACATACCAGCCAACATTGGAGTCAAGTTTGGTGATGACGGCGAAGGTATTGAAGGTGACGGCACAGATTTGACCATCACAGGAAATAATATTAATCTATCGCCAGATGCTGATGTGAATATACCTGTCAACAAAGGATTGACATTTGCCACTGCTGAAAAGATTGAATCAGACGGAACTGACTTAACAATTACTGTTGGATCAAACGGTGATGTAAATCTTGGGGCAAACATTGGTTTGACCTTTGGTGACGATGGAGAAAAAATTGAAGGTGATGGCACAGATTTAACAATTACAGGAAACAATATTAATTTATCGCCGGATGCGGATGTTGTTATACCAGCAAACAAAGGTATAACTTTTGGTGATGCCGCAGAAAAAATTGAAGGCGATGGTACAGACTTGACCATATCAGGCAATAATGTTATATTGAGTCCCACTGCGGATGTAAAGATCCCAGTAAACAAAGGACTATTGTTTGGCACACACGAAAAAATTGAATCAGACGATACAGACCTAACAATCACAGTTGGATCAGGTGGGGACATCAACATTGGTGCAGACATAGGATTAACCTTTGGTGATGATGGTGAAAAGATTGAAGGCGATGGCACAAACTTAACTATTGCATCTTCAGGCGCACTTAGCATCAACAACACTGGTGTGGCAACATTCAGTGGTGCTGTACAGGTAAATGGAAACTTTACAGTACTAGGTTCACAATCAATCTTAGAAACTGTAACAACAGAAATTGAAGATAACCTTATAGCAATCAACAGTAAAAATTCAGGAGGTGCCGATCTTGATGCAGGTATTCATATCAACAGAGGATCAGCAGGTAACAACGCAGTCTTTTATTGGAATGAAGGTGATGACAAGTTCAAAGCAGTCCTTTCAAACTCTGCCTCAACTGTAACAGCAGTAACAGATTCAAGCACAGCCACAATCGTAGCAACATTTGAAGGAAACATCACAGGTGATGTAACAGGAAATGCAGACACGGCCACTGTTGGCACAAGTGTAACTGCATCTGCTAACAACTCAACAGACGAAACTTGTTTTCCTACATTTGTTGATGGTGCAACAGGCACACAAGGAATTGAAACAGACACAGGTTTTACATACAATCCAAGTTCAGGAACACTTACGGCCACTGTATTTGCAGGCGCGGCAACCACAGTAAACACAGTACAAAGAGCCACTGATGCGGCACACTTCTTAACATTTGTAACAGACGACAATGGTTCTGCAACAGCAGAATCGTTATTTACTGATGCTGGAATACAGTATAATCCAAGTAGTAACTTACTGACAACGACTGTTACTGCCGCTCAATATAGTGACTTGGCAGAGATATTCCCTACTGACACTGGAGAATCAATCGAAGCAGGCACAGTGGTACATTTCACAGGTGATAAAAAAGTTGGAGTGTGTGACGAAGATGCACATTCATCAGTTGCAGGGATTGTGTCCACAAAGCCAGGATTTATCATGAATGTTGAAGGCGAGGGTGTTGAACTTGCATTGTCAGGACGTGTACCAGTCAAAGTAACTGGCATAGTCAATGCAGGTGATTTACTTGTGTCAGCAGGCAACGGTAGAGCAAGAGCAGAGGCCAACCCAGCGGTGGGCACAGTGATTGGTAAAGCAGTCGAATCAAATGCAGGCGGCGATGCTGTGATTGATGCTTTTGCCATGATGATGTAATTGGGTAAAATCCACTAAATATCTATATAATATGTAATAAAACCTACTAATGTAGGTCATAGAGGGTGTGAGTAGTGGCTCAATTAGTAATCAATGTAGGAACTGGTGAAAATACAGGCGATGGTGATACTCTACGAGCGGCTTTAGTAAAAGCAAATACAAACTTTACTGAACTTTTTTCAGATAGTGTTGTCTCTTCAAACCTAACATTTAGTGGTTCGACAGTTGCATCAGAATCCAATCAAGACATTATTTTAAATCCTAACGGCACAGGAAAAGTTAATTTTTATAACTCCTATCAGTTTCCAACAACAGATGGAGACACTAACCAAGTACTAATGACAGATGGAAGTGGCACTATAACTTTCCAAGATGCTTCTGTCTCAGCAACTTCAACCACTGTGGCTCTTACTGCAACAAACTCAACAGATGCAAATATGTTCATTAACTTTACAGACTCTGCAACTGGCAACGAACAAGTTAGGACAGACACAGGATTGAGATATAATCCATCAAGTGGTGCTATCACAGCCACATCGTTTACGTCTGATGGTGCTCAAGGAATTACAGTAAGAGATAATTTAATTTCAACAGCATCTTCGAATGCTGACATACAAATTTCGCCACATGGATTAGGTAAAGTTGTAATACAAAATATGAGTATTGATGGCGAGCAAGGTATCATAACAACTGATTCTTCTAATCAAGATTTAAAACTAACACCCAACGGAACAGGGAAGGTTGTAATTACAAGTTTAGAAGTTGCTGATGGTATAATTACATCTTCTGATTCATCTGCTATTACAATCAATGATAGTTTAGATGTTAATGGAACATTATCAGTCAATGGTACAATAACAACAGATGATGCAAGTAATTTATTATTAAACACAAATGGTGGCACAAACTCTGGTAAAATTGAAATTGTAGATGCTAGTAACGGTGACATCACAATCGAAACAGATGGTAATGGAGACATATTATTAAAAGCAGGTGGCCAGGTGGGTATTGGTACTGTTAGTTCACCAGACACAGACTTGCATATTAAAAAACCAAATGCAGTAATCACACTTCAACGAACTGCAGATGCAAATCAACCTGGAATAGATTTTCAACAGTCAGGTGGAAACGTAAGAGCACAATTAAGAATGGACGGGACTAGCGGCACGTCAAATGAAGTGTTTGTAAAAACATATGATGGCTCCTCAACTGCAGAACGTTTCAGAGTAACACACACTGGAGCAAAAGTATCAGGAGCATTGGAAGTCACAGGCAACTTTACTGTGTTGGGCACACAAACAATTTTAGAAACTACCACAACAGAAATTGAAGACAATCTTATTGCAATAAATTCAAAAAATTCAGGAGGTGCTGACTTAGATGCAGGTATGCATATCAATAGAGGTAGTGCTGGAAACAACGCTGTATTTTATTGGAATGAAGGTGAAGATAAATTTAAAGCGGTGCTTTCTAATTCAACATCAACAGCAACATCAGTAACAGATTCAAGCACGGCAACTATTGTGGCAAACTTAGAAGGAACAGCGTCTGTGGCGACAACTGTAACAGTCACAGACAATGAAAGCACAAATGAAGAAAATGTTGTGACATTTGTTGCTGGTGCAGATTCAGATGGCGGTAATGTTGGACTTGAGTCAGATGGAAACTTTACATATAATCCAAGCACAGGTGCAGTAACGGCAACCAAGTTTAAGGGTGATGGTTCGGAACTAACTGGTATAAGTTCAACAGGCGATGTTTCATTTAGTGGCACCACAATGAGTTCAAGTGATTCATCTTTAATTAATATTAATGAAGGATTAATTGTAGACGGTACATTCAACGTGTCGGGTACTGTTTCATCTCCTACAAATTCAATAACTTCAGATTCGGACATATTATTACACAAAGCAACACCTCTTTTAAAACTTAGAAGAACTGACAATGCACAAACACCTGGTATAGATTTTATTGGTGCCAGTGGCACGTCAGGAGCAAAGATCTTGTTCGACGGTACAAGTGGCACAGCAAATGAATTGATCTTCCAGACGTTTGACGGTAGCCTGGCAGAAGCATTTAGAGTCACACAGGGCGGAGCAAAAGTTTCAGGTATTTTAGAACTACCCGATGGTAGTGCCTCTGACAACTATCTAGGGATTGGTGATGCCGCCGACCTGAAGTTATTTCACAATGGAAGTCATTCAATAATACGTGAAACAGGAACCGGAAACCTTTTCCTTCAAAGTGATAACAATGTGATACTTGGCAAAGACAGTGGTTCGGAAACCATGGTTAAGGGTATTGCCGATGGAGCAGTTGAACTTTATCATGATAACAGTAAAAAGTTAGAAACAACATCAGGTGGTGTTACAGTAACAGGTGCAACTACATCAGGATCATTTGTAACAACAGGAAACGCAATAACAATAGCAGACAACGAAATTACCACAGGATCATCAAATGCTGATATCAATATTACACCACATGGCACAGGTAAGGTTGTTGTTAAAAGTTTAGACGTAAATGAAATTACATCATCTGATTCATCAGCGATACAAATAGTTGATGCTGTAAATGTAAGTGGCAGGATAACTTCAGCAACAGGATTTACTGGAGATGTTACAGGAAATGCCTCAACAGCAACTACATTAGCAACTGCAAGAAATATTACTATTGCAGGTGATGTTGATGCAAGTGCCACAGCATTTGATGGTTCCGGTAATATTACATTGAACACTACTTTAGACACAGTCAATTCAAACGTAGGGTCCTTTGGTAGCACAACTGCTATTCCAGTAATAACTGTAAATGGAAAAGGTTTGATTACAGCGGTATCAACAGCCGCTATTTCAACAGTATTAGCAATATCAGATGGATCAACAAATGACAATGTAACTATTGGATCAGACACACTAACATTTAGTGCAACGTCAAATGAGACAACGGTGGCTGTTTCAGATAACACAGTTACTATTGGATTGCCTGACTCTATAACTGCTAACATGACAGCAAAAGGGTCAAATGCAATTACTATAGCGGACAATTTAATTAAAACATCTAGTTCAAATGCCAACATTGAAATTACACCACATGGTACTGGCTCAGTTGTTATTCCAAAAATAGAAGTTGGCACTGGCGGAGATCTATTAGAACTTACAGCAACAGGTGGTGATGGACCTAGTATAAAAACAACGTCATCAAATTCAGATATCAACATAGTGCCACATGGAACTGGAAACATTAACTTGACTGCTGGTGCTGATGTTGTTGTTCCTGCAAACATAGGAGTAACATTTGGTACTGCAAAAATAGAAAGTGATAACCTTGACTTAACACTGGAATCAATAGCAGATATTAATTTAAATCCAACAGGAGATGTAAACATACCAGCAAATAAAGGATTGACATTTGGTGATGATGGAGAAAAGATAGAAGGTGACGGAACAAATTTAACTATTGCATCTTCAGGTACATTGACTGTAAACAATACAGGACTAATGAGTGTTGCTGGAGCACTTCAGGTCGAAGGAAACTTAACAGTCATAGGTACGACTGTTTCGACATCAACGACAGAAGTTGAAGATGGATTACTAGCAATTAACACTACAAACTCAGGTGGTGCAGACATAGATTCTGGTATTCATATTAACAGAGGATCTGCTGGCAACAATGCGGTGTTTTATTTCAATGAGGGTGAAGATAAGTTTAAAGCGGTGTTGTCAAGTTCAGGATCAGGTGTAACTTCAGTTGCTGATACGTCAGGTGCTACTGTGGTAGCAAACATAGAAACACATGGCGGCCAGCCTTTGACACTAGCAGACAACACAATCACAACTTCTGCTTCTAATGCCGACATAACTTTAGACCCACATGGCACAGGTGACATTAATTTAACAGCAGGTGCAGATGTAAACATACCAGCAAACATTGGCCTGACATTTGGTGATGATGGAGAAAAAATTGAAGGCGATGGAACAAATTTACAAATTAATTCAAGTGGTAACTTGACACTTGATGCTGAAGGTGATGTCATAATTGATGCAAATGATCAGGATATAATTTTCAAAGATGCCGGTACAGAGTTTGGTAGACTTACAAATTCAGGTAATGAATTAGTAATTAAGTCAGGCACAAGTTCCACAACTGCTTTAACTTTTTCGGGAGGTGAAGTAACACTAGGAGCAAAATTAACAACTGCTGGTTCCAACAGAATGGAAATTTTTGATAATGAAATCAAAACAGTGGCATCAAATGCTGACATCGAAATAACTCCACATGGTACAGGAAAAGTAGTACTAGACAAAATTCAAATTGATGATAACACAATACAAACAACAGACTCTAATGCATCACTTGAATTGATTCCAAATGGCACAGGAGAAATTGAACTGCAAACAGACACAATTCAAATGTTTGCTAACACTGGATTTAGAACAAGAGAATATATAATGCATGGCACAACAACCAATGCCACAGAAACAGAAATATTTGTGGGCGGACAATCAAACGCAAGGATACCTGTACCTACTGATAGCACAATGACATTCACAGCAGATATAACTACACGAAGAACAGATGCTGATGGTACTGGTGCTGGTTATCATTTAAAAGGTGTTTTGGACAACAATGGAGGCACAGTGGCAGACGTGGGTGACTTGTATGAAATTATTATTGCGGAAGATAATGCTGACTTGGCAGTAGATGCCACAGCAGATAATACAAATAAATCTTTAAAAATTACAGTAACGGGTGTTGGGTCGCAAAATTACAGTTGGGTTGCTGTGGTTAGAACTTATGAGGTTATAGAATAATGCCAAGACGTAGAGGGTTCCAATGGGACAACAGAAGAAAACAACTTAAAGTCAGAGGTAAAAAAGTAGTTGATCAGGAAAATGACTCTACAGTAAATTCACTTAATATTACAGGTTCTGTATCGGGCAGTCCGGTTGCCTTACTTGCAGAAGGTGATGACACTGATATTAGTATTAGAATCTTCCCAAAAGGTGCAGGCACAGTCGATATCGATAATTTTAGGATTACTGGTGAAACAGGATCTATACAAACTATTAATTCCAATGCAAATATCACTCTTGATCCACATGGTACAGGACAGGTAGTCTTAGATGCAACAACACAGATTGGATCCGGCAATGATCAACTTTTAATCACACCTTCGGGAGGTAATGGCCCTAAAATATCAACTGAAAGTTCTAACGCTGACATCACAATTGATACAAATGGCACAGGTAACATAAGATTGACAGCAGGTGCAGATGTTATTATTCCTGCAAACATCGGACTAACATTTGGCACAGGTGAAAAAATTGAAGGTGACGATACAAATTTAACTATCACATCCGGAGCAGATATTAATTTAACTGCAACTGCTGATGTTAATTTACCTAACAATGTTGGTTTAGTGTTTGGTGATGATGGAGAAAAAATTGAAGGCGATGGCACAAATTTAACAATAGCATCAAGTGGAGCATTGAATATATCCAACACAGGTTTAATGAGTGTGTCTGGTGCTTTACAAGTCAACGGAAACTTCACAGTACTAGGGACACAAAGTATCCTTGAAACCACTACAACAGAAATTGAAGATGGACTAATTGCTATTAACTCTAAAAATTCAGGTGGTGCTGATATAGATTCTGGAATACACATAAACAGAGGATCAGCAGGAAACAACGCAGTATTTTATTGGAACGAGGGCGATGATAAATTCAAAGCAGTCCTATCTAATTCAGCATCAACAGTTACATCAGTAACTGATTCAAGTACTGCAACCATAGTGGCAAATATTGAAGGTGCTGTGACAGGCAACGCAGACACAGCCACAGCACTACAGACAGCCAGAAATATTGGTGGTACATCATTTGATGGTACAGGTGATATTGTGCCTGCAACTATCACTGTAAGTGCAAATAATTCTACAGACGAAACTATATTTTTAACTTTTGTAGACGGAGCAACAGGTGCTCAAGGTCTTGAAACTGACACAGCATTAACTTATAATCCAAGTGATAATAATTTAACAGCAGGAAAAGTCACTGCTGGTTCATTTGTAACAACAGGAAACGCAATAACAATAGCGGACAATGAAATAACAACTGGCTCGTCGAATGCTGATATAAACATTACTCCACATGGCACAGGTGCTGTGGTTATGGACAGAGTTACTGTTGATGATAACACCATATCGGCCAATGTGTCGAATGCTGATTTAGAACTGTTTGGAAACGGCACTGGTGGTGTAGTCATTGATGCTCTAAAATTTGAAGGCAATGAAGTAAGAACAACAGAATCAAATGCAGATATAGTGTTGGAACCGTCAGGCACAGGTGCTGTAAAAGTTGGTACTGATACAGTTATCCATACAGGAAATGTTGCTGATGCGGTTACACTGACATCGTCGACAAGTGATCTTGATCATTTCTTAATTAATGATGGCGGAGCATTGAAAC
>CEVB01007695.1_pt1 | contig 19355 bp, 16 predicted proteins | sample 531381 | NCBI WGS metagenome assembly CEVB01 (sample SAMEA2622763, study PRJEB7988) | marine metagenome | biome: marine biome (ENVO:00000447); feature: surface water layer (ENVO:00002042); material: "saline water (ENVO:00002010), including plankton (ENVO:xxxxxxxx)" | depth 5 m | reverse complement strand
TACCTTCTTGTTCATTTGCAATATCATCAAATGTATTTTTTAATCGACTAGTATCATTTGGATTAGTTGCAGTAACCTTTTTTTCTTTACTAAAAAATTTACCAATTGCTTTTACAATACCAGGTGTGTAACCAGGAACAGCTTTTTTAGAATCATCAGCAAATATTGTACTTGGCAACAGCCTTTCTCTTATTTCAGGAGGTGTTGCTGCACGTTCAAACTGATCACCTATAGTACCAATGCGACGACCATCAAAATGTTTTTTATATAAAGCGTCTTGAAGAGTACTATTTATTGTTTCTAAATCTTCTAACTTAATATTGTCTGCATCTATATTGCGTATTGTTTGTTGCCAGCCTGGTGATTGACGTACAAAGTTAGGACCACCAACCTCTTTTATCAACGTAGAAATTAATAAATCTTTATTGTTTGCTTTCCATTTAATAGCTTCTGATATGTTTGTTTTGTCATCTAATTTTAGCAATGGGGTAAAGTCACCTAACCTTACAAAGTCATCTCTAAATGCTTTTACGCGCTTCTTATCGTTAATTTTGCTACGCAATACCCCTGTATTGTTTCCTCTTATTACAAAATCAATTGGATATATATTAGATAAATTCTGTTCTAATGTCTTAGATGATGCTCGATTACCTGCTAATAAATTATCTCTTAATGTTAATGGTATAAAATCATATTCATTAGCTTGTACAATGCTTGCTAATTGTTCTGGTGTTCTATTTGCAGCAGGAACACGTGCTAACTCTTTAGCTACTTTAGTTAAATTCTTTTTATTAATGTTTCCTGATTGGATTTTATCAGCAAGATTAAGATTAAATGTTTCTCTAATTAATCCTTCATTTAATGATGTAATGTCTTGTACTAACTTTTTATTTGTAAGATTAGTTTCTTTGCTAAGAACAGGGCTTTGTTTTAATATAGCTGCGCCATTTTCAGATTCATTTACAAGTTGATTTAAAGATTGATTTTTTTTAGCTTGTTTTTTATAACGACTAATATCTCTTTTAGTTTCTAATTGTATCATCTCCATGCGTTTGGATGGATTTTTAGCAAACAATTTTGTTTTATTTAAAACATTTTGTATATATTTAGAATCAGCAGATAGCTCTATTATTTCATTTATAGAACTTTTGTTTTGTATATGAGCGTTTAATAAAAATGGTGTTCTTACATTGTCAGTTATGTTTTCTGACATTTTATTCATTAAACGATTTTGATCAGCATCTTTTTTTAAGAGCTCATTCCAATTGTTTTCTTTATTCCATATTCGATATAAATCATTAACAGCAGATGTACCTGCACCTTTTGACAATTCATCAGCAAGATTCATTAATTTTTTAGTTTTAAATGCTTGTACTGGATTTGTAGCATTACGTATTATTTTAGCCAATGCTGGAGCATTAGCTTTACTTGCGGCTATACTCCCTATTTTTCCACTTTTACCTAAAGCCCTAAGCCCTAACCCTATTCCTGTTAATGGCTCTGCAAATGAAGCGGCTATTCCTATACTATAAGCTTTATCTCTATCCATTGTTGGAGGCGTCATTGCCACAGCAGCTTCAGGAGTACCATAGCCTTGTGAAAGGTTGATTGTAAATTGATTCCAAAAGTCACCATCAGGTGCAACTATTTGCTTATCTTTATACGCAAATGGTGTTTCTAATGCAGCCGCATTAATAAATGCACCAGGCAATCCAAGACCACTACGCAACATTGCAGCAAAAGTAGACTCATATAAACCACCTTCTTTATCAGAAGTTAATAACTTTTGTATTGTTGTTCTTTCTATTTCTTTATTTTTATTATCGTTATCAACTATGTTTCCTTTTTCATCTAAAGAAAACTTATCAATGCCCTCATTGTATATTTTATGCGACTCAGGATAACGTTTTTTTAGTTCTTCTATATTGTAATCAACGTCTTTTAAATCTGAAATTATGTTTTTTTGTTGCCAAAACCCAAGTCTAAGTTTATTAACTTCTTGAATTTTATCATCAGTAATAACACTATCTTTGTCGTTTAAGAAATCAGTTATAGCTTGAATAGATGTTTCAGCATCAGCCTGGGCTGCTGATTGTATTTGTTGAGGTTTTAATGCACCAGTTAATCTTTCTAATGATGTTGCTTGTCTTACTTTGTTTGTTTTAGGATCAAGCAAAACACCACGTTTCCAATCAATAATATTAGAACCAAGGTCTTGTGTTTTTGCTAATCGTTCACCAGCTATTTGGTTAAATGATATTGCATTTGCTACTTTAAATGCTTGTTTTCGAGCTTCTTGTTCTTCTTTAAAATCTAATTTACGTTGTTCATTTATGGATAACGATGCACGCCTTTCTAACTCATCTGGATCTATTTTAGATCTAATATTATGTATGTTGTATATAGTTAGCGCATTAAACAATTTACGACGTTGATCGTTAAGCTGTTCTTTATTTACTAATTTACGATTAGCTTTTTGTATGCGGGCAACATCTTCTTTAGTTACTGGTCTATTACTTAAAGTTGGAAACTGCAATAAAAAATCATCTTCTGATACTTGATCTCTTAAATATCCTTTAGTTAATGCTTTACCTAATATATTTGCTTCACTAAAACTAATAGGTTTATTTTCAGTAAACTTTTTAGCAATACGTTCTTGTTCTTTTTTAGCTTGCCTTTTTGAAGATTCATCAACTAAATCAATAACTGATAAATCTGCACCTAAAAAATTTGTAATATACTTAGGTAAAAAAAACCTTGCGGTAGCTTTTGTTTTTGACAAAGGCCCGCGCATTCCTTGTTCTTCTAATTGTTTGGTAACTTGAAAATCTTTATATGCTTTTTTAGTTACTTCTTTTTGTCTTTTATCTTCTGTAAGTTCTTCAAGTGTTGGTCCAAACTCTTCTATTATTTTTTTTTGTTTATCTTCATCTTTAAATAAAATAGAATCTTGTAAAGATAAACGTTGCCAACGCCGCAAATCTTCTTTACTTAATTTAAAGTATTCTGCTGTATTAGGAGCAATAGCTTTTAGTTCTTGATCAGGTATAGCCATTATTTACTCTTTTTACTTTTTTCAAAAAGTTCTAATGCTTCTTTATATGTTGCTGAATTTGGCATTGGGCTTAAATATTGTCGTAACTCTGTTGCAGGTATTCCTTGTTGCACACCACTTTTATATGCTTGAATATTTGTTGGTGAAACATATAAAAATGTTGGATTACCATTCTGATCTGATCCTGATCTTATATATCCATATGAATATGATGGATCTTGTTGTAATAAGGTTTGATATTTTGTATTAGGTTTATTTTTAGAAGGTGTTTTTTCCAAAGACATTGTGGGTCTTATTGCTCTAAAATCACCATTATTATTAAACAATGGATTTTTTTCTATTTCCCTTTGTGCTGCTATATCAAAAAACTTTTGTGTTACTTTAGGTGCTACTTTTTTATCAACGGCTTTTATTAATCTTGACAATGCAGCTGTTTTTAACTTTTCTTTTTTAGCAGCATTTCCAGATTGAGCATCTACATATTTAAAAAAACTTATAATATTATTGTCTTTTGGATCAGAACTTTTTGCATATATATTAATAAATTCATCACTTTCTTTATCAATTTCTTTTAAAGCTTTTGCTTTTTTTATTAATTGTAAAGCTTCTATTTCAGAATTAGACATCTTACTAAGAGCCTTGCCCATTTTTGCTGTAGCTTCTTGTTCTAATAATATTTGTCCAGCCCTTACCGATAATGATCTATTATCAGATGTCGTTGGCGAATCAATCTGAGTTCTTATTTTTTCTGCTCGGCTAATAGCGTCTTTTAAACTGTCTCCAACTAATTTTATTTCTTCAGTAATTGTTGCTGCTAATGGATTAGCTTTTGCAATACCATCTAATTTTTTACCTACTGATAAAATACGATTGTTTAATTGGTTTAATTGTTTTGTTTGTTCTAACGTTAATCCAGTTGTACCAGATAATTTTTGACTTAAAATTTTTTCAGCTTCTTTTTTAGATAATCTATCGTCTGCTTTTACATTTGTAAGTTTATTGCTTAATTGTTTAGCCATGACATCTATTGCTGGTTCACCAGTTAAATTACCAATACTTACCATATCACCGTACGATTTATATTTTTCTTTTAACAAATGATCAAAAGCAACTTGTCTTTCTTCATCTGTTTCTAAAGAGCTAAACATTTTATTTAATTTATTAAATTCTTTGTTTGAGTCTGAAGCTTGATTACCAACACCTAAGTTAGTTTTTAAGTCTTGTATTGATATTGTTTTATCAAAATTGCCTGGTGTTGATTGAATATAAGAATCAATTGCTTGACTTGTTGATGGTTGCAATAAATATTTTTTATTGAGCTCTTCTGCTTTTTTAAAATCAATTTTTTTAAAATCAGCAATAATTTGAGAGTATGCTCTAATTGATGTTGATTCAGCATTTATTAATCGTGTTTGTTCACTTTCAGATAAACCTGATGTTTTAATATTTTTTCTAATAGAGTTAGAACGACTTCTTAAACTTTTAATTAAATCGTATTCTAATTTTAATCTATCCATTAAAAATTGTCTTTGTGCTAATTCAGATGCCTGTTGTGATTGTATATCTTGCATTGCTTGTTGATATGCCATTTGTGTTTGTTGTCGCAAACTACCGGCATATATACTAAAGCTTGAAGCAAATGTATTTTGTTGTGCCATCATACACCTATATTTCTAAATTTAATTCTCTTATTTTATTTAATAAATCTATTTCTTTTTGAGATTTACCTAATGCTAAGTTTCTTTCTTCAGCTATTTTTTTTAATACTTCTTGTTGTTCTCTAGCTACACCAAGTTCTGTAAGACCTGAACCAATGCCTGTTAATGGTGCAGCCGCAGATTTTAAACCATATATATATGCATTGTCTTGTATTTTTTCTAACCTTTTTAAATTATCTAATTCTTGTTTACGCATTGCTTCTTGTTGAGCCATATCAGCTTGAGCTCTTTCAGCAGCAGCACTACGTTCTTTTCCGGCAGCAGTTTCCATTGCTTGCTGTCCTCTAAAATATGCACCAGAAGACATATCTTGTGATGATATATCTTGTGCCATACGCTCTTTAGCTTCACGCATAGCACCTTGTACGGGTGTCATTTGTTTTCCCATAGCTATATTGTAATCTCCACCAAGCATACCAATAGCTTCCATGCGCTCTAACTCTCGTAGTCTCTTTTTTTCATCATCAGATAAAGCATTTTTTGCTTCCATAAATCCAGATACACCAGATGCAGTTGCGCCTGCAATAGTAGATCCTAATCCTAAAATAGATAAAATATCCATATTACACCTACATATAAAATAATTCTAAACATACGCCCCAAGACATTACTTGAGATTTATGAGATGTTGCTCTTCCAGTTAACCCTAAAAAGAAATTAATACTGCTACCTTCTAAAGTAGTAAACCCAGATAAATAATTAGTACCATCTAATAAATCACCATAAACTACAGTTGATGATGTAGATATATTTTCACCATTGCTTCGACTTGTAGATACATGTGTACCATTTGGTATTATTCCTGGCGTTTTAGTATTAGCACCTACAAAAAAATTATTTAGGTTAGTTCCACTAAAAGTATCTGTTTTTTCTTGTATCCACCATGAAAACAATGTTGTAGCTGGCCTACCTATATTTATTGTAAATGCTGTTTCTGGTATAAAAATATTATTAAGAGTATTTGCTGATCTATTTGAATTAAATTTAGTAACAAATGTATAATTTAATGATTGATAAGAATGACTTTGCCCACCAAACATACCGGTACAGTTATGGGTAACATTAGTTTGTGCATCAATAGTACCTGGCATTATGTGTTGAGTATCAATAAATTGTGCATTTTTTAAATCTGTTGTACCTACACGATGCGTATATTTTTTTAATCCAATCAATTCATTGTTAAGATCATCACCTGTTAATACGTCACCAGTAGACCATGTTTTTATAGGCGTATATGTCATTTAGACCTCATTACCATAAAGACTAAAAATGTTTTTTTATAGTTAACTGTTGGACTTATTGTTGCTAAGTTTGCAGCAGTACTATGTACAAGATAATTATTTTCTGAACCACCAGTGGCATCATAATATGGTGTTACTGGTCCTTGCATTGCTACTTTAAATATTATTGGTACTGTACCAGCTTCGCCTGCGGTAACTTTATGTATCCATGACCCGCTTAAAGTGTGTTCTGAATTACTTGTTAATACACGAAAATCAGACTTTAAAATGCTATCAGCAGCAGCAGCAGGATTAGCATCAGTAGGAGCCTCATTAGCAGCAGTAGTACCATCATCAGCAATAACTGCATAATGTATAAAACTTGTTGCTTTAGTATTTGTAACTAATGCACCTGTTTTAGATGTATCTGGAGTTGTATTGTTGAAATGTGTTTGACCAGGTACAGGCGCATATGCAGCACCGTTAAAACTCCATTGCAAATACTGAGCAAAAAAGTGATCTCTCATTTCTGCTAAATGCGGTTTACCACCACCAAGAAGATCAAAATTTTTATAACACCTTGTGTGCCAATAAACTCTTATAATATCGTTTTCAGCTAGTTGTAATGTTCCAACATTAAATGTACCGCTTTGTATAACTGGTGTTGCTAATGAACCTTCATCTACATTAGTGCCACCTGTTAAACCAACAGAACCCTTTTCAAAATGAACCAATTGTATTCCAGCTTTACCATTTGCCGTTACTGTTTTAAATTGAGTTGTATCTATAGATGAATCTCTAATGTTTGTTTCATCTATTTGTGTGTTTACAGCAGTAGCAACATCTTGAAACTTGCTATTTAATGAAGATGGATCAAGTTTGCTTTCTCTATTAAAGCTTGGACTAACCAGTTTACTCATCTCCACCGCCCTATTAACATTGTACGTATGCCAAATATATGAAACTGTGTTCTATGTAACCAATCTGTTTTACCCTTTGGTGTCATTTTTGCTTTAATAGTTAGTTTTCCTGTACCACCAGGACTAAATGTATTGGCAAATAATCTTATGGTTTGTATTGGTTTAGCAAAATCAAAAGTGTTCAACATTGGCACACCATTCCATTCCATAACAAACTGTACACCTTTTTGATTTATTTCTCCATCACCTCTTGAAAACTGTAAGTTTATATACAAATGAGCCATAAACTCTATTTGCATCATACCGTCTTTTAAACCAGTGTATTCTCTATCAACTACAGTTATCCATCCACCACTATAAGTAGAATATGTTAAACCTCTAAATCCAGGGTTTGATCCAGTTCCTGACAAAATATCTACAAAAAATGTATCTGATGCAAACTCAGGTTCATCATTTAAATAAACTGTATGTGTAGCATTATCTTTTATGTAACTTTTACTTACAATATTAGCAGGTATTTGTGTTCTATCTAAACCACCATTAATAGAAGATTTACTTGCATTGTATTCATTGTTAAACTGTTCATAATCAACGATGTTTGCATTTCTAATATCTGCTTCAGTCCATCGTTTCATGTCTTTTTACCTGCTATCATTTTTGTACCAGCAGATGTAAACTCTACTGCGTACCCTATCAACACCATATCATTTTCAGTGTTTATTTTAAATTGAAAATGGCTGCATGATCCTTGTGCTACTGGATAACGTATAGCTGTTGCTAATGGTTCTTCCCATGGTTTATCAGATCCTGTAATAACTTGTGCAGTATTGTAAACGGATTGATCATTATGATCAGCCCTTTGAAGCTTTCGGCCTTCAGCAGATATACCAGTATAATAAAAGTCTTTAAAGTATTCTATAGATATTGGATTATCGCCTTGTGTTAATACATATAAATAAACAAAATGAACATGTTTTTTTATTGTTTCATTGCCCATATCCATCCATGGGCTTCTAAATGTAGATACTGGTGGAGCTCTATCAATTAATGTATCGCCAGATTTTTGTTCACCATTGGCTCGTTTTTTAGATATTACAAAAACTCCAGGTTGAGCATTTCCTTCGTTTGTACTGCCAAAAAATATATTGCCTATATAATCTCTTGCTAATGAAGTAACTGGAAACTCAGATCGTGTACTAAAAGCATTTTTTTCAACATGGTAAATAATACCTAATGGTGATGTACTACTACTGTTTCCATCAGCATAATAATAACAATGCCACTCTTTCCATTTAGGTGAGTAAATAGCACAAGCTTTTGCAAGGCAATCTTCATTTATACGATTCATTGTTTTTAATATATGTTTTGATATTTGTTTTATACCTGGACTATCTGAATATTCAAGGTTTGAACTTAAAGCATATATACCATCTGATGCTAAAAACATTAGACCTACACCAGGCACATTAGTTACTGTGTTGATTGCGCGTGTTCCTACCTCTGTTGATATAGGTACAGCAGTAAAGTTAGGATAATCGCCTATAACAGCGTCTATTCCACGTTCTCTAAATACTAATAAAAAGTTAAAATACGGGTGCAACCCAGTTATACCACCGCTATTTCGATTACCCAATTCAATAAAACTTGTTGCTTCATACTGGTCTGGTAATGTTGGTTTGCTATAAAAAAGCATAGTATCATTATCAGCACCACCTTCTACAAATAAACAATCTTTATATACTGCGCTAAAACGTGTTCTGGTAGCTGGAAATAAAATACTTGCGGTTTCATCTGGTGCAAGTGATCCCAATGCGCCATCAGGAACTGCATCATATACAGCATCTTCAGTATTGTTATTAATGTCTTTAACAAAGTAAAAATCTGATTCAGTACCTACAGCGGCAGTACCGTAGTTTTTAGTTCTATATAAACGTCTTGCAACTGTACCTGCTGGACCTGTAGGTATTTCTATATACAAAGCATATTTTAATTGACCTAATGGTGCTGTTGTTGGCTCAGTAACCCATGTTATCATTCTGCTTTCTTCTGACAAAGGTGATTCTGCACCAGCATTATTAATAAATGAAACACGATATCTGTATTTATTAGTATCGCTTGTTGCAGTTGTATTAGTTCCTAATCCTTCACCATTATATGTATAAGAAGATGTACCCTGAAATGGAAAAGCAATAGATGTTGCTTGCCCAGTTATATTTGTTGATGCTAACAATAAAGATACATCCCATGGATTAGGGGCTGATGGTACTGTATTCCAACCTAAATCAAATGTATATGGAGTAAAAGTTATAGGTGATCTGTGTACTGGCCATCCAGTATATTTAATAGATTTATTATAACCATTACTAATTATTAAAAATTTTCCATATGTTGTATATTGTGAAGGTGCTTCATTAGCAGCAGGTATAGTTCTATTTGTAGATATTATATTTAATCTCATAGATGTATTTATATTTTCATCTAACTGATATAATGTTCCACCAGACTCAATAAACATTGATTGCATAGATCCTTGATGTCTTGAAAACACAAACAAAGAATCTATTTTATTTGTAGATGTAGTTACACTACCAAGACTAAAAGGCAAAAAATCACCAACAACTAATGGGTTGTATCGCTCATATCCTATGCGATTATCCCAACCACCAGTATATTTATCTACCGTCCAGTTGTTTAATTCAGTTGCACCATTTTCAGTTTGCGGTAATTTTTCAAACAAACCCGATAATAATTTTATTTGTACAGAAGTATTTTTCATGTTCTTGTTAAAGGTGTGTACAAGGGGAGAGGATTAACAACACCATCAAGCATACCGCGTTTAACAAATCTTCGAGGAATCTGCGTAAGGTATCTTTGTTCAAGTTTAACCATCTCTTGAGCGACTTTTCGCTCGTACATATTTGCTTGTGGCAAGTTGTCTAATTTTACAAACAGTTCTCTTAGTGCCATGTAAGCTAAAATATGATGCGATGATGATGGCATTTCTGGCGTATCATTATCGTTAACTAATGGCTGTGGCCTAAACATATATCGAATTGTAATATCGTAATCTTGATCTTGTCTTGGATACAATCGTATCCGCTGAGTATTACCATCTATAGCTGTATATGGTTTAGTATTAAACTCAAAGCCATCTTCAAAAACTGTATGTCTAATATCGAATGTTTCTGATCCGCTTGATACTGGTATTAAATTATTTGTAGTTCCTTTTATGTTTAAACACCTTTCGCCTTTCCAACCAAAAGATGGATTGCTTACATATATTTTTCGATAGTATCCAGTTCTATTTGGTAAAACTGAAAAAGTTACATCTAAATCTATTTTATCTGTTGTTATTGTAGTAAATGCAGATAATGCAGATTCTCTACCAGCATATACATATGACATAGATACATTTAAAGTTACAGACACACCTGTACTAGCAGCAGAAGCAGAAAGACTTTTTACTGCTCTTGGAGTAGATACATGATATTCGTCAAAAGGAACCCAATAATTAGGCAGGTTAACTTCATCTAACGGTAAGTTGTAATACTCATCTTCATATCTGGCTAATGCAGTAAACATACCAGGTTCTTGTGGTGTTAATGTCATTGATCGTTTAGCAACATTCATAATAGCTACGCAATCAGACGGAAGATCTAAATATCTAAATTTAATTTTTGCAGCATATGTTGTAGCCGCTGTTAAGTTTGGTGTATCAGTTGTTAACCACATTACAGTAGAAGTTTCAACCCAAGCAATTTCGTACTCAGTACCATTTATTTCTATAACTTGTCCTGCCCAATGTGTGGGTATTGGTGATACAGCTACTGTTAATGTTAACTGTGCCGTTGTAGGATTAGCAGTAGTAACATTAACTTCAATATCTTTATAAGCTTTTACAATTGTTTCTTTCTGAGCAAATGTAAATTGCTTTTCTGTGTATAGCCTATAATACGCATCATTAATAAGATCGGTGATCTGTTGTCGATAGGTATCAACCGCAGGGTCATAGTCTACTATGTTGGCTATCATGTTTCTTAAATCGACTAATCGCATATATCACCTATTAAATAAAACCCCCCCCCACCAGTAACGGAGGAGGGGGGAGTGGGCGAGGATGCCCAAGGCGGGTAGAACCCCCCTGTGACGGTTCTTAGAACTGTTTGAATACAATTACAGTAGCTTTTCCATCGGCTTGGCGAGCTTCACATGAAATACATGCGTTTTGTAATACACTACCAGCAGCATAGTCTTGCATTTCTCCACCAGTTTCAATCATAAGATTAATACCGGCAGAAGCACATTGACCTGCTTTAATGTTAGCATCACAAACTCCAGCAACACACACTTTAATTTGATCACCAGCAGCAGCAGCAGCCTCTAACGCAATACCAACAAAGCATTTAGAAGTTTGTGCGCTTGTATCTGCGGGTAAAACAAAAAGTGCTTTATCGCCATCAGCGGATTGAGAAGTATCTAAAGAAACTGCATCACCAGCAACAATAGGCGCACTGGCAATAAAAATTTCAGTTTGTCTACGATTAGAAGGTGTTACTCCGCGTGAAGTTCCATCTTCGTATGTAGAGTCTAAGGATTGTAAATAAGTTGCACTAGCCATGACTAAGCCTCCCCATTAATAAGCACACCATGACCAGCAAGGTGGCTAATAGCTAACTGTGTACGAGTCATGATGTTAGATGACATAGCAGCATACCCAGAAATAGCTTTCATTTCGCCCATTTCAAAGAATGCATCTTGATCAAAGTATAGATTGAACAGTTTAGAGTTCAAGAAATACATAGACATTTTATCGCCACCACCAATAGCAAAGCCAAGGTTAGGCTCAATGTACATCATAGCACCATTGTAAAGCAATCCAAGCTTTCCTGAAGTGCCTCTAATTTGTTCCATGCTTGAATATCGTTCTTGTGCAGTCAATGATGCACGATACAGTTCATATGACAATGGAGATGCAAGAATAATATCAACTTCGCCTTCTGGCGCATATTGTTGGGTTTGAATCATTAATCGACTCATAGCTTGCAAGCCATCTGTAGGAAAAGCACTATTAGCATTAGCAACTTGATTTTGCCATGATTGTGGAAATGCACTTTTGCTAATACCACCAACTTCATTGGTTTGTGCATTAAAATCTGCTTTTTCGAAAAAGCCTTTAGTTGGACTTGTGATAGCAGTTTCACCATTAAGCGTATTAAGCTCAGTCAAAACGGTAGAAGAACCAGCAACAACCTGCTTGCAAAACTCACGTTGAAGCATACCCATAACGGACTTCAATCGTGCTTCGGCAATACGGATTACTGCTCGGTCGCCTTTGTTTGTAAGTTGTTCTTTTTCTGTAACAACAACAGGCGCAACAAAGTCACACCAGTCAAACTCGGCAGTTCGCAACGGATCTTTAACAGCAAGGTTAACGCTTTCATAACCAGTTGATAATTGTGTAATAGATGAATGTTCGGCCAGAATGACCGGGTGATTGACTTTAGAACCACCGTTTGTTTTCTCGATGTTTCCCTTAGCTTTAACTGCATCCAAGAGAGGGATAGCCTTAAATGTATTATCCACTTCCCTATCGCGCAGAATGCGTAAGGTACTCGCGAGTACGTCAAATGACAACGCCATTTTAGTCTCCAGTTTGTTTAATGTTTAGTCTCTTGGGGCGTATCCGCTAAGCGGGGCCTGACTTAGGCGTATCCAAACTGGGGCCTCTGTCAAATAAGTAGTACCTTATTTTCTTTGAGATAGCAAGTATTCATACAATTCTACTGCTTTCATTTCTTTTGCGTTAGGTGGCGCAGTAATACCAGCACGCTTACCATTGGCAATTTTTAATCCAGCAGCTCTTGCAGCACGTCTTCTATTTTCTTCTTTTATTGTAAGCGCATTGTTCTGTTCTTTTGCAGCTTTGCCTTTAACAATCCAATATGCTTGTTCTAATGTAAGGTTCTCATTTGCAACCAATACTGTCTTAACTTCAGCTTTAAACTTATCGTCAGTCTTTAACTCTTGGTGTTCATCCATAAAGTTATTTAACTTTTGTCTGGCTTGTACCTTTTGTTGTTCTTTATACATCGGTTCAAGAACAGACTGTAATCTTTTAGCTACTGCTTTTTCGACGTACTTTTTAAAAGATGCTTCATCAAACGGATCAAACTCTTCACCTGCTTCATCAGCAAGAGACTGTAAGTTTTTATAAGCATCAGACTCGTATAGATTTTTTTGAAGAGCCAACGCTTTTTCATGTTGTTCTTTAGCTTCTTTACGCTGTTTACTAAGCTCTTGAGTCTTTTGTGTATAGTTCTTACGCAACGACTGCATAGCCCTTTTAACTTCGTCAGGTTGATTTTTATAAATAGAATCCCATGACTCACCATCTCGTAAGCTTTCTTCTTCAACCACTTCACCATTTTGTTCGGCCTCATGCTTTTTTAATATTGCTTCTATGCGATCTTCTGGTGTATCAGGTGTGGGTTGAGGCACACCAACATCTTCTGGAGCCGTTACCACCGCGTCTTCTGTAGATGTTGGGGCCTCGTTTGTATCACCCGCCGTCACAGGGGCTGTTTCTTCTGCCATTACATTCTCCTTAAAAATAACTCGTCATCAGTTTCAACTGAACCTTCTGGTGTTTCTTCCATTGTTACTTCTTCAGCAACAGGTTCTTCATTACCTTGATTAGAAATAAAATCTAATAATTTTTCATCATTTACAAGCTGTCCAACTTGACCAGCAAGCATAGCTAAATCACGGTCATCTTCTACTGCTGTTAAATCAAATGGTGATTCAATGCCTGCTTGACTTGCAACATCTGCAATACCCATTAATACATCTACAAACTCAGGTGGAAATGCAGTTATATCAGCATCAAATGTAGGATATAAAGGCATTTGCATTTTTGGCAAAAGTTTATTTACTTCTGCAACTAAACGATTTAATGCTTCTGCACTAAATTGTCCCTTAGGTGCTGATTCCATCATTGCATCAGTAACCATCATTTCTTTTTCTGCTGCAACATCATCAATGTCAGCTTGAATATCTTGGGGTATAGACATTATATCTCCTGAGTCGCAAACGTATTGTCGATTGCTTTGGTTGTATCGTTGTGTTTAGCAAGTTCCGATTGAAACTTAACCACATCTTTTTCGTGTTGTTTGTGAGTAGTGTATGATTCGTGCTGTGCCTCGTCAATCTCTTGTTGAGATACGGGTCTAATGTTTCGCTCTTTCATAATCTTATCACGATGCAAGTTAGACTTTACATATGTACCAAGACCACGATCAAAATAACCATGAGAATCGCCCCACCTGCTGGGAGTATTAGCCCATAATGTTACGCATCTCTTCATAACACTGCTACATTGCTCGCAATTAACTATATCTTCTGCATCAAAAGACATAAAATGTTCTTCTGTTATGTTGCATTCGTGGCATTTATAGTCGTATATAGGCATACTATTCTTCTAATAACAGTGTGTATGTAAAGGTTTCGGCTTTTAACATTTTCTCTTGCATTTTACACAAGTCTATAAACTCATTAAAATCTTCTGTAATAGCAAATACTTGACAACCTGCGCTCCATTTATTTACTTCATTAGAATTTCTACCAGCTTTGTGGATATTAATCCCATATAACCCTTCATGTATGTTATCAGGTTCCATGTCATGGATAGAATCCTTATCATTGTCTCTAAATACCTGCACTGGCTTGCGTTGACATAGTGCTGTGTAAACTCCTCTATGCTTTGCTAACTTCCATGCGCCTCTATATTGCTTGTTATGCACTAATATAGCTGTACCTTCTACTCGCATAGGAAAATGCAGCCAATAAATCCCTGGATCAGTGGTAATAGCGTAGCGTTTTTCTTGCCATAACCCCCATTTTTTGTAAATAACCACTAATGTATCGTCAAATTTGTTAGCAGTACCAAGGTGTTTGCGTACACCTATAATGTTTAGGTTGTAGTCTCCGTTTTCAAAGACAGCAAACCCCATTTCTTCTAATTTATCTAATAGTTTTGGGCGTGGATTAAGCATTAGGTAAAAACATTGCTATATCTTCTGGGCTGGGTTGTTGTCCAGGGGCAAGGCCAGAGGATTGTTGAACACCCGCCTCTGCTGTTGTAGTTGCTGCGGGATCTGGAGACTGTGGTGCTGATGCAAGATGATCTAAAAAGGAGTGTGGCAAGTCAAGGTAGCGCACTAATTCTTCTAATACTTTGTCTTGAGGCACACCCATATTAATTAATGTAGGCAATGCAGCCATAAACTCTTGTTTTTTAATAGCTTCTGAAACAGGAGTAGCACCAGAATCTTGTGCATAAAAAGTAAAGTCACCATCAAAGTCTTTAAAATCTACAATAGCTGGCATTCCGTTTAATACCATCATATCGCCTTCATCTTTAAGATACAATTTTAACATCGAACAATATATATTAGCAGTCATTTCTATAGCAGCGTCACGTTCTCTTGCTAATCTTCCAACTTCAGAAGAAGAATATGCAGCCAATGCAGTTATCTCTGTAGCTGTAGCTCTGGTTGATTCGCCTCTTGTAAATGGTGCGAGTACAGATCCGCGTTCAAAATCTGTCTGTACTTGTTGGACGTAAGCTTGCAACTCATTTGGTACTGGTGTATGTGGAACAGAAATAATTGAACCTGCCAATTGTTGACCAGGGGATAGTTCAACTTCTATAAACTCTCCATCTACACCTTGTGAAAGCTTTGCCATGCACTCAGCATCAAAAACGCCAGATTCAACAATCCATTGTCGCGCGGCGCGTCTTACCATAGATGCTTGATATGACCTAATAATATTATGTTCTTGAACCTGATCATATACTCTTCTTAAACTCGAATATCCTCGCATTGGGACATCCGGTTGGCGGCTGTAATAGAGAGGTACAATAGGAACAAGGGGATAACCCGCACTATCCTTAAAGGGTATTTGGTCATATTTCTTTTCTTTGATCTCACCGTCAGGCCCCTCTGGAAGCATAATGCCATCAGCCACAAACTTTTCGCCATTCTTATAGTCTGGACTCCAAACTAAAAAGCGATCATGCTCTATATCATAAAACTCTACAATTTCAACGTATTGAAAGTTAGGATCTTCTGGTGGTTTTTCTTCGTTGTAACCAAGGTTTACTGTTTCAGCGTCTTGATCTAAATATCTAACCAATGGATGTGGGCTAAATTTTTTATTGCCGTAACGACTTTTAGCTTCTTTTTCAGTTAAATAATAACGATGGCCTACAAATCTTTGGCTGCTCCAAGACTGCGCATCAGTATCAACCAATACATCCCAAGGAGCAACCGCAGATACCGACACACGCTTGTATGGATCAGGGTGATCATTTGGCACCAGCTTTAAAAATGAACAAGGATTTATTAATCCTAATCTGGTGGCATCCTCTAATTGATTTCTTATATGTCCTAAAAATTCGTTGACAATGGCCTGCACCTTCTCTGGATCGCCATCGCCTCTAATGTCGCCCTTTACAACAACAGCAGGTGAGCGTGCAAACAAAGAAGCAACATATCCTTCAATAAACTCATAAGCCCTGGAAGTCTCTATAAGTATTTGATCAGGTGTATGCGACTTATTCCAATATCTACACATGTAGGCAGCTCGCATTTGTCTTAGTTCAGATCTTAAATCATCCCAATACTTTTTGTGATCTTCATAATAAAGTTCTACAACTTTTGGCGTTATCATCGGTTAACCTTCCAAGGAATAGGCATATCTCTCAGTTTATTAGCCCGTTGTTCAGAGATTAGCATATCCATGTGATTCCGTCTTGCATTAGTTAACAATCTTCTGGGTATATCCCGAAGGCATCTATAAGCTAAAGCCATTGACATTGCCATATCGTCGTGCATACCTTTTGGTGCCTCTGGTGTTACGCGCAATACAACTAACGCTCTTAGTTCAGCTAATACCTGCATATCTAAACAAGTAATCATACCTGCGTTAACATATTCTCGTAATGTTTCAAATGCATCAAGTTTAGATTTAACAGATGTAACCCAATCCATACCTTTGTGAGATAGCCACAAATTTCTATATCCAAGATGGCGCAAACGATACAATACAACGTGTCCATGGTTATTTGACTCACACAATACTTTTGCATCATTGTAATTTTGTGCCACTCTTAATACCACATCACTAAAGTCAGTAGGACTAATTGTATTGCTGCGATAATGATACACTGGTTGATTTGTAGACATTGACACTACAGTAATAGCTGAGTAGTCAGAGCCTACACCAGCAGCAACATCAACACCAATAGAATAACGATCATGCTCTAATGGCTCCTCATAGATGCGCTCAGTATCCGTAAAAGGAATAGCTTCTATCTTCAGCAAATCATCAGGATTAAAATACGTCGATGAAGCAAAGAAGAAAGCATCGTCCATACATGCCGGGTATTCCCTTCTAAACTTTTCTATACCCAGTGTCGCTATCTGCTGTCTTCTCCAATACAACTGCTCATTATCCAAACCATAACGCTCTACTAAAGCTTTCTCTTGGTCTGTTTGTCTAAACTTTTTAGGTGCTGGCAATCTATACTTTTCATGCTCCCACCACCAAAAGGTTACAAGCTCCCATCCATTCTCAGGACATCCTTGCACTAAGCGATGAAAGGCATCACCAGCCTTATTAGACGTAGACTCTATAATAATCTGACCGTTACCAACAGTAGCTGTAACCTGCGCTAACAACTCCTCTGGATCGTCATAGAAAGCAAACTCAGATAAATGCGCTGCTGTCAAAGTAAAAGATCGAGTACCACCCTTAGACCCGGCAGTATAAGAACACAAAGAAGCCTGTGTATCTTGAAACTCTAATGTAGTCGTATTGTTTAGCGACAACTCACGATGCAACAACTTAGGCATCGAGTTTAATAAAGTATTATCCATGCGTCTTAGATGCTTAGCAGAACGATCATGAAAGCTGATAACACCAAACTTCAATGGATCAGCAGTCTTATATACCTGCCACAAAGCATAAGCTCTAATCAATGTAGAAACACCAATCTGACGTGGCTTTAATACAATCACACGTCTACGACCTATTAGCTTTTGTAACAACCGTATTTGCTCTAAATTAGGATTAAACCGTACACGCTTACTGCTCGCTTTATCTGGTATATGCAACAGTTTTATAAACTTTTCTGGATTTTCCAGTATAGCATTAAGTTCATCTTTCAAGTCTTTAGGTAAATCTTCTATACGCATAAAACCAGTATAGCGCGTTGTGAGGGGTAAGAAAAATTAGAGCGTATTTTTAGAGGGGTACCCCTGTGGAGGGATGGATACGGATTTGGGGGCCTCCCCACACCATATGAACAAGCTGCGACAGAATGTCAAGGAATGACAAAATGGCGGCAGATAATGACAAAATGTCAAACCTACCGATAGATATATTTAAGAGGCTCCACTTTTTCAAAATGATAGACCATTGTCGACCGGATAGTTCAGCTTCATTGCTTGACCTGGTTTATGGAGTGATGTGTCGATTATATTTTGTTCCCTTGTCACAAAATATGTTTATTGATTCACAGCGATAGACAGCGATTTGAAAATTAAATAAATTATTTTGTTGACAATGATATTAATCTGCCATAGATTGTAGACAATGATAAAACAAAAGGACAACAAAATGAAAAGATTAGATTTAGATTACATTTTAACCGCTTCAGCATTGGCCTATATTTTCATGTGTCTTGTCTTGGTTCTTTCACTTCTTAGATTTTTTATTTAAAAATCATCCAAACGACAACAACAACAACAAACAACATAAGGAGCAGTAAAATGAGAGAATACAAAAAGATAATAGGGTTCGAAGGACCATTAAGATTTAAAGACAGAACCCTATACTGGGATAAAAAAGAAGGTCAATATTATGATCCAGATACTGACCTATACCTATCACAACAACAAGCGGACAACTTATCCAGAACATTCGGAGACATAATAGCTCATGCTGAGCTCTTGGGATGGCAAGACAATCACGATGATTTTAATGCTTTCTTTACTTTAGAATATGAAAAAGAAATATCATCATATATCAATAAACACACAAAATAAGGAGCAATAAAATGAGTTTCAGAAATAATTTAAGGCAAAAGAACAGACCTAAGCACGCTAAAAAATGGAAGAAAAGAAGAAAGGCTGATGTTTTTTACAATCATCTCAAGAGAGTTAAGTCTGGTCATGGGTCTGGTCGACAGTTTGAGGGATTCTATAGTAGAATCTCAAAAACCAACCCAGAACACACGCTAATACTTTCGATTCAAGCAAGCGAAAATCATCACTGCTATCCAAGAGAGACTTTTACACACGCTCTTTTTTTGAATGGAGATCCACGCTATCAGGAATGGGAAGTAGCGGTATCATACAAAGGACCATCGATAATTGGC
>CEVB01011062.1_pt1 | contig 19510 bp, 25 predicted proteins | sample 531381 | NCBI WGS metagenome assembly CEVB01 (sample SAMEA2622763, study PRJEB7988) | marine metagenome | biome: marine biome (ENVO:00000447); feature: surface water layer (ENVO:00002042); material: "saline water (ENVO:00002010), including plankton (ENVO:xxxxxxxx)" | depth 5 m | reverse complement strand
TTTGATCTATTCTACAAAATCCTTGTTCTTCTAATTGTTTTTTTGTTTTTACCTTATCTAATTTTAATTTTCTCATTTTGTTTTTTTTAAAGTGGTTTTGAAAGAAGATCATTAAACATTTTATCAATCTCTTTGTCTGCTTTTGTAATTATCTTATCTCCAGTACCATTTATTGAAATTTCATAATGTGTGTTGGTATTACTTTTGATTAGATCATTAAGGCTATATTGAAGGCTTAAAAGATTTTTATGAAGTTCTTTGTTTTGATCTGTATCACAAAAGACCTTAGTGAATTTTGATAGTGCCAATGATAAGGCCACTAATTCGTTGTTTTTGATTGTTCTTGTTACTCCTTGTAGTTTAAACATAATTTTAGTTTTTATAATTAATTCTGTACTAATGTACAAAATAATATTTTAATAAAACAAGAAAAAACTTATAAAATGTTGTTTTACAGAGGAAAATAGATCAAAAAAAATTTACAGAAGTAAAAATTTAGACTCAAAAATTGGGGGTGACCTTATTAAATTACTATAGAGAACTATATAACTCCCTAATAAGATAATTATATATACGTCTTAACTCTATTCTTCCTTGTATACTGATATTAAATCTCTGTCCCTTGTAAGGTTCTTTGGTGGTTAATCTTTCAACATAACCAGATTCTAATAATAGTTTATGTTCCCTGTAAAAAGGATATTGATTAGACATATTCTTAACAAAGTCCATTTGGTGGCAGATATCTAAAACATCTGGAATGCGATAGTATGGTAAATCAAAATCACATTCAGATTCTTTGATAGCACAAGCAAGGAAGACAAAACAAGTCCTGTGACTAAAGTCATGTTCAATTGATTTTATGTATTTATTTAAGGCTTTGTGATGGCTGAAAAGTTCAACTAGTTTTTTTGCTACTTTCATTGTTTACAAACTTAATAAAAATGTTTTGTTTGTTGGTTGGTTTGGTTTGTTCTGTGGCAATTCCATTTCAATAAAAAGGGAAAAATTTTTAAATAAATGTTATAAATAAAACATTTTAGTTGTGCATTTAACAATTGGTTTTCCTTTTTCATAAATAATGACACAATTTTTTGTCTATTGTGCCATAAGCGTGGTGTATATACCTGTAGGTCAGTTGGTTATGGTGGATAGGTATAGTACGAACAGGACTATTTTACAAATTACAAATGACATTTGCCTACCTACCCAGTTGCCATTTCCGTTTTTCGTTTCTGTGCAGACATGGTATATCTATAGATATAAACACATAAAGATCCCTACAGACAACTTCTGAGCAAAAATAAGAACATCTGATAAACTTTTATGCAGCACCTGGACACTTATATTATCCCGGTTTTTTAAACGCCTTAGATCAAAGAAAAAGGCATTACGACTAATATTTAATATACTGGTTTAATATAATATACTAGTATAATATATAATATATAATATAATATAATATATATAATATAATATACATAAAATCAGACCTAGCCAAATTGGCTAACTCACCTAGACAAAATGGCTAGCATGTTAATAACAAGTAAATAAGTCTTTATTCAGTTTTTAATTTCTAGGCATTATTATTTTTAATTTATGGCAAAAAGTAAATTATGAAAATGATTGGTCAAAAGGTAGTGGTACAGGTTGATAAGGATTATCAGGATACATTGGAGTTGTCTTCAGGTGTTAAGTTATATTTAGATACGACATACAACCCTACACATCATGTTACTATACAGGGTAGAGTCGTGGCTGCTCCTGTAGGTAAATATGTAAGGAGGTCTGATGGTAAGTACATAAAAAACGAAATTAGGGAGGGTGATATGATATGGTTTAACTATCTGACTGTTGATCCTACAAACCTTGTAGAGGATACAAAGAACTGTTACATCTTAGATTTAGAAATGGTTTTTTGTTATTTAAGGGGAGGAACACTAACTGCTACCTCCAATCATTGTCTTGTAAAACCTCTCGAAAATAAAACAAAAACATTCAGCGATATAATTATTACAGGACAACCTAAGTTTAGTAAAAATCAAGGGTATGTAAGGTTTATTAGTACCCCCTTAAAAAATTGCGAAAAAAGCGAGTTGGAAAGAGGAGACCTTGTTTGGTTTCATGAAAGATATGCTTTTGAAAATAAAATTAATGGTGATGATTACTATGTTATGGAAACTACTAACATAGAAAGCAAAATCACTGAAATTGGAAGGACCGTTTAAGATACCAGAATGTATATTCCAGCATGCAATACTATATGTCAAATCTCGTGTAAAAGCGAATCAAAAACACTATGAACAACTATGGTGGAAAAGACGAAACTTTATTATAAAGAATCCTATATTATTTGATGGGCCAATAGAAGGTGACTTCTATACAGACTTCAAGGGTATTTTAGCCGAACTACTTGTGAGGCATAGAATGGATTTGACCGGTCAAAACTTTACAGCATCTGCATTTGTAAAAGAGAAGGGTAACAATGATCCAGATTTAATTGTAAATGAAAAAACAATTGATATAAAAGGTTGTGAAAAATCTCTGAAAGTAAACTTACAATCGCTTAGTAAAATAAATGTTGATTACATAGTCTTTGTTTTATATTTAAGAGACAAACATTTTGTGGTTTATAAATTCAAAAAAAGCGATATCAGTAAATGGGATATTGTTACCGTTAATAAAAATAATCAATACTATGAATATAAAATTGATAAAAGAAAGTGGAGACATCAGATAAAATAAAATACAATATTAGAATTACACCCATAGATAAAAAAGAAAAAGAGTATACTATAGAAATTGTCACCCCAAATTTAGAATGGTCTATGGATCAGTTTCAAAGAAATCGAGCGCCTCTTTCCTGGAAAGTTGTATGAAAAAACACACCAAAGTATATCTTAATTATTTTAATTATGACACTTCTGATTGGATAGGATGTGAAATATGCAATTCAACAGCAGTTGATATACATCACATTGAAAGTAGAGGTATGGGAGGTAGTAAAGAAAATGATGTTATTGAAAACCTTATGGCTTTATGTAGAGAATGTCATTTAAAGTTTGGTGATAAAATTAAGTATAAGCAAATGTTAAAAATAGTACACAAATCTAAATTTCATCGATAAGATCTGATAGTTTGTTTGTGACACTTATTTTTATTGCATAACCTTCAGGAACATTAGCATTATCAATTGCAGAAAGTACATCCATGAGTAGTTCAATCTTTCTAAGAACTATCACATCCTTAGTTGCAGAATCTGACAACATTGCCGGTCCCATAGACATTATTTACCAACTTGTTTCTGAGCCATTTTATGAGACGCACTAAAAGTCTTACCGTTTCTCATTGCGTCTACCATCACTTTTATGTGCTTCATAGTGTGATGAACAGAATGTTTTTTTAATGTTTTCTTTTGTCTTTCTGTAAGCCCGCTTACATCTACTTTTTTAATTTTATCCATTTTTACTTAGGTATTGAATCTTTTTTCTTTTCTAAAACTTTCTTCCCTTTAGCCTTTATTTTTTCTATCACTTTACCAGCACCAGTTTTTTCACCCTTCATAAGCCTGGCAATTTTCTTTTCAAGTGTACTGATTCTAAAAGTTAACAAAGTAATAGCGGCTGTTTTATTTTCTTTTTTTGCAAGAGCAAGTTTATCTTTAGCAGCCTGAAGATCTATTTGTAATTTTTTAATTTTATCCATAATTAATAACTATAAGAACTAGAACTTGGTTTTTTCTTTTTTTTCTTTTTTTTCTTTTTAACAATCATTCTATATTTTTTCATTTTTCTAAATTTTAATATTTAACAAATAATACAAATTGGACAATTTATTGGGCACATAACTTTATTTTTTAGCGTTTTCTATTTCTAATTTTTTTACAACATCTCTTAAAGCGTCTACTTCTTTTTGTAGATATTCAATTCTAAGATCTTGCTTTGCATCGTCAGGTAAAGCACCCATTTCTCCTCTTGGCCATTTTACTCTAAATTCATGATTTAATTCAACATCATCTTGCATTCTAATAACATCAAGTTGTAACTGAGATATTTCAGCAGTCAAACTAAACCAAACTCCAGCAATTGACAATATACCTATAATCATTCCAATTAGTGCTTTAATATCTAACTGAACTTTGCTTTCTTCAGATAATGGTTCGTTTTTACTTGATTTCATTTATTTTTTTTCTTTTTTGCTCGTTTTCTAATTTTAGCCAATATTTTAAAATCTTCTTTATCAAGCATATTGTTTTTATTAAAATCGAGTTTGTATTGATCACCTTTTAATTTACGCATTTCTTCTTCTTTTTCTGATAGATTTCACTCTATCTGGTTTTTTCCCTAAGTTACGTTTTCTTCTCTTTTCTCTTTTAATTTTTCTTAGTTCACTTGCACTTAGTTCACTTTTCGTAACCGGAGTTCTTCTGTTGATTCTCCTTGTGGGTCTACAATATTTTCCAGAACTAGCGACATTATCACCAGCACCACAAGCCTCACCTGTATCGGTTCTAACCCACTTTTCTTTAAACCACCTTCTAAGTCCTCCTTGATAAGCCATAATTTAACTCCACCTTCCTCCTTTAGACTTATACCATTTCGCAGCCCACGCATTTGCGTATGCAGAAGGATATACATCGAATTTCTGTCTTGCTAATGATTTTGCTCTAGACCACAGCGAAGGGTTAGATGGTTTTGGTTTTTTTATTTTTTTCATATTTATAACCTATAGTTTATTCCAATATTACCGTTGTAGATTTCTGATTCCCAAAATTTTATGTATTCAGCCTCCAAAAATATACCTGCTCTTTTGCCAATCTTCCATCCGAAAATTAATCCTGCATTCCAGTCACTCCATTGTTCTCCTTTAGAGCCTTTTTTAACTCCACCTTTTCCCCATGCTGATCTATAAAGATAAGAAAACTGTTCGTCACCTTGGACATATTTATGGTATGGAAGTATCCAGTTTCCATATATATGAGTCCAAAATTGTCTTTTGTATTTATAAAAGTTAAATCCAATGATTGGCGCTATCTCACCAAATTCATCTAGTAAGGCCCATTGTTCGTTATTGTATCTGTTCATCAACTGACCATAAATCCTATCTCTAAAATCTCTATCACCATAAGCGACTATATTGTCATCCTTGTCTCTCCATATCCAATCATAGAAATAATTATTTCTTTCCATGTTTATATATCTTGTTAACTCATCATTGTATCCGTATAAATATCCAAGTTCCCACCAGTGATTTACTACAAGCGTTTCCATCTGTTGAGTATCTTCATTGTAGTATTCTGTATTTTGATTTAACCACAATTCTATTGGGTTGTATCCATATGCTTTTTGATGAGTCCTATAGATTGCACCAAGCGAAACATGAAGGTTTTTAGTAATGTCTACTTTAAATCTCAATTCTGCCGATAAATATTCAAAATCAACATTACCCCTACTTCTATATTCTACTTTACCTATATGCCACTTTCCAGAGTGTCTTAAAAAATACCTATGGTTTGTAAACTCTTCTGATCTTTCTCTTTCTTTTTCGTAGTGTATCAAGAATTCCCATCCTTTTAATGGACCAGATGGTGCTGATAAACCTATCATGTTTTCATTCCCATCAATATAATTTTTTTTAATTTCATGATCATACCTGGCCACCTTCCTGATACCGAATCCCAACCTGTAATCGGCTGGATGGTAAATGGTTTCATCTACTACATCAGGAACTGCATACAAATCATCAGGGTTAGTCCTTATAAAATAATCAGGGTATTTTGTCTCGTACGGTGTTGATATATCTCCCGCAACATATACAGTGCTATATTTAAATATTTTATCATAAATATTTTTAAATAAATTGTTTTTTGGTGTTTCCTTTACCTCATTAGATTGGCCCACTATAGAAAATGATACAACCATAAGAATTAAGGTTATTAATAATTTTTTCATATTATAAAAATTTACTTTCTACTATTTTTTCAATGTGTTTTAGTATTGTTTCAATACAGTCTGATGGAAGTTTTAGGGTCACCCCACTTTCAACCCTTGTTATTTCATCACCATTATGGTATAAAACAACTGTAGGTAGGTACAATATATTTTCTTTGCTAAATATTTCAGTTTGATTGTCAATTAAAAACTTGTGTGTATTGTAGTCTTCGAATTTTGAAAGTGATATTTCTGAGTTTTCTGTAAAAGATGCTGAAAACTGAACTACTGAAATTCCGTCTTTATAGTCTTGAGAATAACAATTTATAAAAGACATTAGTATTATAGTTACAAATATGTGTTTCATTATCTTTGTTTTTGCAATTCGTAAAGCCTTTCGTCTAATTTTTCAAGGGTTGATTTAATTGTCTCTACATCATTTTTTATAGTTTCTACATCCTTTTGAGTCAACTCAATTGTTTGACGAATCATTTTATCTTTATAGTTAAACTCAACAGCACTTACAACTGGCTCCGGCAACTCCATTGCTTTTGCTATATCTGCCTTGAGTGTAAACCACATACCTGCCATGGATATAATACCCATAATCAATATGCCTATTACTTTTAATGAAATGTTAAAATCCGATTTACCATCTCCATCTAAATCAACACCTAAAGAATGATTTTCATCTAATTGTTTTGCCATTTTATCTTCCTTGTGAATTATAAGGTTTTACATACTGTTTTGAGTTTTTAAGCCTACTTAAATTTTTGCTATGAATACCAGGTCTTTTTTTTCTTGACCTTTTTACATACGATTTAAGTATAAGTCTTCTGCTCATAGTTTTTACCAGGTTTTACATGCCCAATATCTTGCTTTCCATTTAGGCCCTGGGTTATCACAATTATGTCGTGCACGAAAAGACTTTCTTCTCGCTGGTATGTTTTTTTTGATGGTCATGTTAGGGTCTCCAAAATGCACCTTAACAATTTTTCCATTTGGCTTCTTTACATAAACCATGCTTTTTTTTGCCGGCCTGTCTGACCTCATGATTTTATTCAACTTCACCTTTCTGCCTCTGTACTCAGCCATATGAAATGTTTTTCCAAAAATAAAATCAATAAGATGAATATCTGCTAAAATTTAGTACTCGAAACACAGTAAAAAAAATTTCATAGAATTATACTTTTAAATTTTACATTTGAAATACAAAACAAACAAACAATGTCCTTATCGAATATTTTTTCAAATGATGACTTTTCTAAAATGTTGTTTAATCCTTACAATGTAAAGGGTTCAATCAAAAAAAAATATCCCAAACTTCAGATGTTTCAATCTTTCAAAAACGCTGAAGACAAATTCATTAAATATGTTTTGTTTTTATATGATGCAAACACACCTCTAAAAGAGCATTATCCTGATCTCAAAATTAGAAAAGAACAGGCCGCTTCAATGTCTGGATTTGAATTAGAAGATGAATCACTGCAATCAATTTTCTTTTTTACTGATAGTAAAATTCTTTTAATGGTAGATGAGTTTTTAAAAAAACAAAATAATAGAGTTTGGTCTATGATTGTTTCCAATGAGCAAACTTTTTTTGAATATCAAACAAAACTACTTAGACCTGTCGATGGTGATAAAGACAAAGACATATTACAGGCTCTGCAAATTAAATCTAAAATTATGGATGACTTGAATACCATAAATGACAGGCTTGAGTCTTATTATTTGAAACTATACGGAGAAGATGACATACTACTTAATAAAATAAAAGCAGACAAAAGACTAACACCAGAATTCATCGCAAACCTATGAGAGATGTTAATATACAGGGTGTTGAGTATAAATTACAAAAACCTGGCTATGTATTAAATGTCATAAATAATAAGGTAGAAAAAAGACCAATTATAACTTCATCATCAACAAAAAAAGACCAAGTTTGGATTAGAACAGAACTTCCAGAAAACTGGAATATTAAAAGATCTGAAGAAATAAAAAAACAAAAAGAGGATAGAGATTATTTCGATGTTGAACTTGAAAATTTTAGGTCTCAAGAATGGGATAGACGATTAAATGGTGTATGGTTTATGAATAATGGAAAGCCAGAGTACCTTACAGGTTTGCATTACTTTTTTTTAAATTGGTGGGCTATTGATGTAGGGTATCCTTCTTACAGAAAAACAGATCAAGATTATTTTTATTTCTTACAGTCCTGTGTTGATAACCCTAATTGCCTTGGTATGATTGAATTAACCAAAAGAAGACAAGGTAAAACAATTCGTGCTGGTGTTTTTTTATTTGACTTGATTAGTAGGTCAAAAAATAAAAATGGGGGTATCCAATCAAAAACAGCGTCAGATGCAAAAAATAATGTTTTTCAAAAAAATATAGTCGGACCTTTTAAAAAGTTACCTGATTTTTTTAGACCTGTATATGATCAATCAAAAGGTGTAACTCCTACTTCTGAGTTAAGATTTTATAGAACAACAAAACGAGGTAGTAAATCACTAGAGGATTTGGGCAAACCAGAACTTGAAAGTCAAATAGATTGGAAAAGTTCAGATAAATATGCATATGACGGAACTAAACTACATAGGTATATTGGTGATGAGGTCGGAAAAACTATGGAAACAGATGTTTGGGAAAGACATAATATAGTTAGGTTCTGCTCAGAACTTGATGGTAATTATATTGGTAAATTGTTATATACAACTACAGTAGAAGAGATGGAGTCTGGTGGTGAAAACTTTAGAAAACTTTGGGATGCTAGTAATCAGGATGAAAGAAATATCCATGGCAGAACTACTAGCGGATTATACAGATATTTCACGCCTTCTTATAAAACTTTGTTTTTTGACAAATACGGAAATCCAAATGAAGAAAAAGCGAAAGATTATTATTTGTCAGAAAGAGAAAGTATGATAAACGATGATCGTGCCTTAAGTAGTATTATAAGAAGAAATCCATTCACTGTAGAAGAGGCATTTAGAATTGACGGTCAAAAATCATTGTATAACGCTATGAAGTTAAATGACAGAATAGATAAATTATCATGGAGCGATAACACATATACGTTAGGTAATTTTGAATGGGTTGGTGATAGATCGTCAGGTCTTGTTGAGTTCGTACCTATGTCAAACGGAAGGTTTAAGGTATGCTATCTTTTTGATGAAAAATCTGACTCAAATAAAGTTGTAAAAAGGGGACAAAATTTTCTTCCTACCAAAACAAGTGAGTTTGTTATAGGGTGTGATCCATATGATCATGACACAACTATAGATGACAGAAGATCTAATGGAGCCTTCTACGTTTACAAGAAACACAATCCAGTATCAAATTTTTATGATAGTTCTTTTATTGTTCAATACATTTACCGACCAAGCACTGCACGACAGTTTTATGAAGACGTTTTAAAGTGTTGTCATTACTATTCATGCCAAGTGCTTTTTGAGGATAATAAAGTTGGTATAAAGAGTTATTTTGAAGATAGAGGATATCAAAGTTTTTTGATGTGGTTACCAGGTTCATTAAAACCGGGGATCAGTGGATCAGCAAAAACCCATCAACAAATAGCAGAAATAACCGAAGATTACATTGAATCTAATATCGACAATGTTTTCTTCATTGATTTGATTAAAGATTGGTTGGATTTTGATATTTCAAAAACAACAAAGTTTGATGCAGCCATGGCCGCAGGATATACTTTAATTGCCGACAGGCACATTATTTTGAAAAATGAAATTTCAAAAAACAAATTTATAGATGCTAAGAATTTATTCAAGAAATATAAAATAACATGATCTACGAAAAAGGGAAGACGAATTATCCTGACCACCTAATTGATCCAGAACTGAAAAATAAAGAATGGTGTTTAACGTATGCAAAAGCAGCGTGGAAAGATTACACTGAACACTCTTCTCAATCATTTCACAATAACAGAGGAAATTATTCAAAAGTCAAAGACTACGCACAAGGTAATCAGTCTATAAACAAGTATAAAAATTTATTAAACGTAAATGAAGCAGAAAACGAAACATGGCTTGCAATAGATTGGACTGTGATTCCGATAGTTCCAAAATTTAGAAGAATTGCACTGGGAAAACTAGGAAAAACAGAATATAATATCACTGCTACTCCTATTGACTCTATGGCTAGAAGTGAAGTTGAAGATTACTATAACAAAACAAAAGCAAAGATGGATCTTAGAAATAAGGTCAAGAATGAAATACCAGGAATGGAAAATTTTTCTGCTTTGGTTAAACAAGATGGTGAGCCGGAAAACGATGATGAACTAAAAATTCACATGGCATATACATATAAGCATAATGCTGCTATTGAAATGGAACAAGGTATTGACTTGATATTTCAAACAAATGATATGGCTGAAAAAAGAAAACAAGTATTAGAAAGTCTATTTGATTTCGGGGTTGCTGGTTATAAAGAATTTATTGACAGTAATGGATCTGTTAAAATTAGACCAATAGATCCAGAAAATATCTTAATAAGCCATTGTAATAAAAGAGATTTTTCTGATAAAGTTCATGTTGGTGAGGTAAAAGAAATGAGTATTGCTGATTTAAAACAACTTGCTGGTGAACAATTTTCAGAAAAAGAGTATGCTGAGATGGCAGAAAAACACTCAAAGGCTGTAAACAGTAGCAAAACATTTCCAAGCAATAAACAATATTATAAGGCTTATGATCATGGAAAAATTAGGGTTTTAGATTTAGAGTTCTTTTCAGTAAATCAAATGGTTCATGAATCTAGAATTGATAGAAGAGGAAACAAAAAATTTGGTAGAGCAAAATTCAATGATAGAAATAAAAGAAAAAATAAATTTACCAGATCTGACTATAAGGTAGTGTATAAAATATCTTGGGTAGTAGACTCAAACTTCTGTTTTAATTTTGGTTTATGTAGTGACATGAAAAGAGTTAAATCTAGCCTAATGGATACTGATCTTTCATATCATATTTTTGCTCCAGACTTTCATAACATGAAACCACTAGGTATTATGGAGCAACTAATACCAATAGCAGATCAAATACAAATAGCATGGTATAGGTTACAAAATACTATAAATCAAGCAAGACCAAAAGGTATTATGATAGAACTAGGAGCGCTAGAAGACATACCTTTAGGATCAGGTGGCAACCAAATGAAGCCCATGGATGTTCTAGATCTATTTAATAAAACAGGTACTTTAGTTTATAGAAGAAATGATATAGGAGGTAAGCCTACAAACTACAGACCAATAGAGGAACTTGAAAACGGATTAGGCAGGGATGCTCTTAGTTATTATCAAATAATGCAAAACAATATTGAATTGATTAGACAGATTACAGGTCTTAATGAATTCACAGATGGTTCTACACCAGACGCAAGGTCGCTAACTACAACTGCAAAACTTGCAGCCCAAGCAACAAATAATGCTTTGGCTCATTTGGTTCAGGGTGAAAGATATCTTCTTGAAAAACTTGCTTCTGCTGTAATTATTAGATTGCAAGATTCTGTACAAAAAGGAACAGTAGAGGGATATATTAGAGCATTAGGAGAAAATAGCATGAAATTTTTTGAACTTAACCCGTCTGTATCTAAACACGAGTTTGGTGTAGCAATAGAGGATAGACCAAATGAAGAACAAAAAGCAAGGCTCATGCAAATACTTCAGGCTTCAGTAGCCCAAGGCCAAGTTGATTTTGAGGATGCAGTTTTCATAGAAAATATAACAAATCTAAAACAGGCACAACAGGTTTTAGCATATAGGATCAAAAAGAAAAGACAAGACGCAGAACAGAAAGCAATAAGACAGCAAGAAATGAATGCTCGTGTTCAACAGCAGTCTTCACAAATTGCAGAGCAATCAAAACAACAAACGATTCAAGTCGAAACACAATCCAAAATGGAAATGAAAAGACTAGAGGCACAACTTGAGGCACAACTACTGAAGCAAAAGTATGAATATGAACTTGAAATAGAAAAAATGAAACAAGGTGTAAAACTAGAAACTAACGCTATGGACAATTTGCCTACTAAAGAAATAGGCATGCAACTTGCAAACGAAAACATTGAACAGTAGAGCGTTATAAAACTGAGTATTAAAATATTATATAAAATATTTTGAGTAAATATAATTTTGTAAAACCAACAATAACATAATGAGCGATATAAAAGATTTTGATATAAGTCAGGTCAAAATTCCTGGAAACGAAAAAACAGTTAAAGAGGAATTAGACCAGGTTGAAAATACAACTCAAGAAGTTGTAGAGGACCAAAAAGAAGAAAAAACAGAAGTTACTGAAGAGGTTTCTGAAGAAACTCAGGAAAAAGAAGATATAGATAATAAAGAAGATGTTCCAGAGCAAAAAGAAACAGAGACCGAAGAAGTCAGTAATACTGAAACAAGCGAGGATACTGAAGAAGAATCAGTAGATGAGCAACTAGAAGAAACTAACAGTGAATCTGAAGAGGAAAGCGACTCACAAAAGTTAATTGAAACTTTAGATAACATTGCAAGTAGGGTAAGCAACGGAAGTGTTAAAGATATAGAGGGTTTAATTGAAGACTACAAGAGCCTGAGAGATTCAGAAAAAACAGTTTTCAAAGATGACTTTATTAAAAATGCTGTTGATTACTATAATAAGACGGGGTCTTTGAGCCCGTATTTAGAGGCTACAAGTTTTGATTATGATAAGATGTCTGATGAAAAGGTTATGAGACATAACTTAGAAAAAGAACATCCATCATTATCTCCAAGAGCAATTGAAAAATTGTATACAAGAGATGTCATAAACAAGTATTCTTTAGATGAAGATAAGTTTGATGTAGATGATGTTGAACTAGGTAAAGAACTCTTAAAGGCAGATGCCGCAAAATTAAGGGCTAAATACAAAGAGGATCAACAAAATTTTATTCAACCTGAAATCAAAGAGGATGACAGTGCTAAAATGCAACAAGAAGCGTTAGATAAATTTGCTACTAGCGTTGAGTCTGATCAAAATACAAAAGATTTGTTTGATAATAAACGAATCCTTGTAGAGTATAATGATGAAAAGTTTTCATATGAAGTTGAAGACCCATCATCTATAAAAGAAATGACTCTAGATAGTAATAAATTTTTTCAACTTTTTTCTGATGAAAACGGTAAGATTGATTTAGAAAAATGGTATCGAGTTGCAACCTACGCACTAGACCCCGAAACTTATGATATGTCTTTGATATCTCATGGAGTCGGCCTAGGTCAAGAAAAAGTTGTGAAGGATCTTAAAAACCCATCAAAGGTCACTAAAAGTGCACCACAGGTTAAAGAGCCAGAATCAGTTGTAGAAGGCATTATGGGCGAATTTATGAGGGGAGGCAACAATATTAAAATAATTAAATAACTTTTAAAAATTAGAAAAAATGGCAATAGGATCATCAAGTGCGGAGTATATTTCTTCGCTATCGTTTCTACAGCACTCTTTTGTGCAAGGTAGAGAAATCCTTTCTTCTGTCTTAGACGTACAGAACGAAGAGGATACATTTTTAGATGTTATGCAGGCTCTTGGTAAAATGAAACCCACTAGTCAGCCTGTATACCATGCATTCGTGAATTCAGCACTATACGCTGATAACACTATAACTATAGTATCAGGAACATTAGGTTCAGGTACAGGAGCGCAAACAGACTTGACTGCTACATTAGGTAATGCAAGAGTCGGTGACCTAGCAATGGGTGCATCGGGTAATGTTTATCTTGTGACAGCAGTTGATAGAGTTTCTTCTCCAAATAAAGTTTCTTTCAAACCAGTTGACGGTGCGGGTACTGCAACTGATTATGATGGAAATGGAGACATCTTGAAAGTGTTTTCAAACGCTCAAGGTGAAGGTTCAGGAGCGCCTTCTTCTATAAAGTATGACATGACAAAACAAGAAAATGGTGTGCAAATTTTCAAAAATTCTTACAGAATTTCTGACGTTGCAAAAGCATCAAAAATTACTGTTGAGTATCAAGGAAAGCCATACTTTATGTATAAAGGTACTTTTGAAGCGTTAATGAGATTTAGAGCAGATATTAGTAATGCGCTAATGTTTGGTAAAAAATCTCCATTTGGTTTCTCTGGAGCGTCAAGTGCTCTAAGTGATTCAAACGGTAATGTAGTCCAAACTACAAACGGACTTAAAGCGGAATTAACTGCTGGTGGTATTCTAGATTCAGGATCACCATACCAATACAGTTCTGCTGCTCAAACTACTTTTGAAACTTTAACTGCTGCGTTAAACTCAGTTAGAGCGCCAAAAGACTATTGGTTATGGGTAGGAAGTGCTGCCGGAATCAAAATTGATAACTGGATTAAAAACCTTACAAGTGCACAAGGTTTAAATGGTGCTAAATTTATGGTTGATGGTAAAAACATCGATCTTGGCATGGATGTATTTACTATTTATGGTAGAACATACTATAAAAAACATCTTAACATTTTAGATCATGCAGAACTAGGTTCTTCAGTTAGAGGTAACGGTGAAATTTATTTAGTACCAAACGGACAAATAAAAGTCGCTGGAGGAGCCGGATCACAAGATTACCTACAAGTTAGATTCTTAGAAGGAGACGGAAACAACTTCTCTTTCAGAGAAACTCTTACAGGAGGTCTTGCGCCAGTACCAACAAGTGCAGATGCAATCTTAGACGTAAACTATGAGGCAATTATGGGTCTTGAAGTTTTAGGAAAAGAGCATTGTGCGATTGTAACTGGATGGGCATAGTATCAAATTAAAAGGGGGACTAACCTCCCCCTTTTTTATATTAATTTAAAATAAAAAAAATGATTAAAACCAAAACATTCAACAACATATCAAAACAACCAGAATTTAAAAGAACCGACATAAAAGTATTTCAGTGGCTACACAGAAAGCCAGATAAACTGAATCCTGGAAAAATCGAAATGCCAATTATGGCAATAGTACCTAATACGGATAGGGTTTACGATGCACATAAAGACGATTATGTTGATATTGCTGCAATTAAATCTACTGGACAAGGTGGTAAAGAAATACTTCACACTATAGTTTTCAAAAAAGAAAATGAAGGTAGGTTACTTTTAAGAGGTAACAAAACTGGTGACAAAGAAATATACCAGTTTTTAATGCTATCAAATGCTAACGCATCTAACCCTGACAGGGACACGGAAGTAAGGCCATTATATGAATTGTTAAATCCAAAAGCAAAAGCGGATCAAACAAGGAAGCAAAGGTCTCTTAAAAGAGAGGCTATGAATGTAGCAGCCGAACTATCAGGAGCAGAGGTAAGAGAATTTGTGGCATCATTAGGAAAAGATGAAACTAGGGATTTATCTATTTTAAGAGACGAGTTAGAACTCTTGGCGGAAAAAGACCCTAATCAATTTATAAAATTATCTAAAAACAAGAACAAAACAATCCATGCAAATATTAAAAGAGCAATAGATAAGGAAATTTTATCATTTGACAGAGCAACAAATACATTTTCTTGGTCATCAACTGGAGAAACTATAGTACAAGTTCCTAGATCAAGTAAGATGGGACACCTTGAAGGATTTACTAACTTCGTTTTGAGTAACAAAAATGGAGAGAATATCTATCAAGAAATCGTAAAATTGCTTAAATAAATAATTATGTTGTTGGTTTGTTTTTAAATTGGTCGGTGAAAGCATCTAACTGGATCCGACCTTTTTTTTATTACTATGAGCACTTTTACAAATAGTACGGGAACGGTTAATCTGGATTTTAGTTTATTGTTTGATTTGACAACTACTCCAGTGCTGACCATATCTGACACTTCTGTTTATAGCGCATCTCAAACCAACGTAAATATATTTATAAAAATAACCAGGCCAGATGGCATCATCAGAAATTTTGATTCAACATCTCCAGACATTACTGGTAACTCTGGCAGTCTTCCAAGTTTTAATTTTACACTACCGTTGTCTTCAGACGATGGACAGCCGGTAAAAGGAACATACATCATAGATTATAATTTGACTGTTGGATCTGATCCGACTGTTAAAAAAACTAAATCTTTTGATTTACAATACTCTCCTGTGATCCTTACACTAGTAGAGGATCTTGATGAGTTTTCGCCTTTATTAAAAGTAAAAGACACAACCGCAAGTTATAATGTTTCAAATTTTAATACACCATCAATAAGTAGAGTTTTTACAGGCTCTATTGCTGCCCTATCAAAAAACATGAAAACCCAAACAACTACAGGCACAACTACAAGTGATAGAGAATATAGAATGGAAGAAACTGATAATGATGGTATTTTTTTTGATTCTAAGTACAGTATATCTTGCAACACAACATTAACTTATGTTTCAAGTTCTTACAGTTGGGTTACTTTAAAAGACAAAATATCAAAAACTTTAGAGGTAGACGCATTTCCACCTCCAACTAAAACAGATATTATAGATGAGTTTGATCAATTAAGAAATTTAGTTGAATCCAACGATGGCACAAATCAAAGATTATTTGATAAATTTTCTGCTGATTACGAATTTGTTATTTCAAGTTTCAATCATTTAGAAAGAAGGTTAGCAGCAGGTGATACTGACGATGAAAATACAGATATTATTAAAGACATAATTGCTATCTTGCGTCAAGATATACCTAGAACGCATACAAACCAACAATTGACAGCAACATCTACGGGTATATATAGTACTGCTGTTAGTTGGAACGCTATAAGTGGCTTACCTGTTTATAATCCGTTTCAAACATGGAACCAAGATTTTAGTGCAAGTACTTGGACTATAAATCATAATCTTGGAAAATTTCCATCAGTTACTATTGTAGATGATACGGGATGTATAGTTTATGGAAAAGTAACATATACAAACCAAAATACAATAACGGTAGATTTTTCAGCATCATTGTCTGGAAAAGCATATTTAAATTAAAAAATAAAGGCTATGGCAATCACTTATTTAAACAATATATCTCTAGACAATAATGAGATAAAAAACTTTTTAATAGATAAAAAAACAACAACGCAGAGGGATGCTATGTCAGCAAATGCTGGTCACGCAATCTTTAATACCACTGTTAGCAAATTCCAATTTTATAATGGATCTACATGGCTTGATATATCAGGAGATATAGAGCAAGTAATTGCCGGATCTGGTATGACAGGTGGTGGTGCTAGTGGTGATGTAACCCTTAATGTTATAGGCGGTACAGGTATTACAGCAAATGCAAACGATATTGCTATAACTGACACATCTGTAACTGCCGGATCCTATGGTTCAGCAACTGCCATTCCAACTTTTACTGTAAATGCACAAGGTCAATTGACAGCCGCAGGCACAGCGTCTATAAGCACAGATCTTACTATAAGTGATGCTGAAGGAACTCCAAACACAGATGTAGTATCTGTAGGGTCCGATACATTGGTTTTTGAAGGAACTGCAAATGAAGTTACAACTTTAGTTTCTAACAATAAAGTAACTATAGGTATGCCTGACAATGTTACGGTTGGGGGTAACCTTATTGTTTCAGGAAACTTAACGGTATCTGGAACACAAACAATAGTAAACACAGAAACAATAAATCTTGCAGATAACATTATTACACTAAACAGTAATGCTACAGGATCTCCAAGTGAAAACGCAGGTATAGAAGTAGAAAGAGGAGATTCAACTAATGTTGCCCTAAGATGGAATGAAACCTCTGATGTATGGGAACTAACAAAAGATGGGACTAATTACAAGACAATTCAAACAATACAGGAAAGTAATTTTTCTGCTTCAATTGGTGATGGAACAAATACCGGATTTAATGTAGATCACAATTTAGGGACCAGAGATGTTATAGTACAGTTATATGACAATAGCACCTATGACACTGTTTTTGCTGATGTTGTTAGAGAGACAGTGAATAGAGTGACTGTAACTTTTGCTGTGCCACCTACCACAAATGATATAAGAGTGCTTGTAACAAAAGTATAATATATGGCTCGCAGATATTTAAACAATTTACGAATTGAGGACAATGTTAAAGCCGAATTTGGCACGAGTGGTGACCTTCAAATTTCCCATAATGGTAGTAATTCATTTATAACAAGTTTTACAGGTAATCTCACAATTACAAATGAAGCAAACGATAAAGACATTAGTTTTAAAAGTGATGATGGGAGCGGAGGATTTACTGAATATTTTAGGTTAGATGGTAGCGAAGTTATTACTTTATTTTCCAAAAATATTAGATTACCCGATAATGTAAAAGCAAGATTTGGTAAAGATACTGGAGATTTAAATATATATCACGATCCATCAATAGGAAGTGTTATAGAGGAAGCAGGTGCAGGAAATTTATTCATTGATACAAACCAAGCAATTAAATTTAGAAAAACAGGCACAAGTGAATTGATGGCTGAAATGACACCTGATGGCGCAGTCAATTTATATCACGACAATGTCAAAAAATTCGAAACTACACATGCAGGTGTAAGTGTTACAGGTGCTGGAACTTTTACAGGTAATGTAAGTATAGCAGATAATAGTTATTTAGCAATGGGCACGGATTCTGGTGATGCTTTTAATACTAATTCAGCAATTAGAATACAAGATACTGGTGATGCTCACATACAAATAAAAACTGCAACTACAGGTCAAGCAGGTATATTAATTGGTGATACTGATGATGATTATGTCGGTGGTTTTATATATTCTAACCATACAAACACATTAACATTTAAACAAAATAATGTTGATGCCCTGACTATAAGTGGCTCACAAAACGCAACTTTTGCAGCAGATGTAAATTTGGCAGATAGTAAAAAACTTAAGATAGGCACAGGCGAAGATTTAGAAATATTTCACGATGGAACAGACACATTTATTGATAACCTTACAGGTAATTTAAATATAAGAAATAAGCACAATAGTGGCGATGTTATTTTTAGATGTGATAATGGCAATGGTGGTTTAATCGATTATTTCAGGTTAGATGGAAGTGAAGTCCATACTTCATTTAATAAAGATATAAAGTTGTCAGATAATGTAAAAGCAAAGTTTGGTAATGGTGATGACTTTCATATATTTCACAATAGTTTAGAAACTCAAATAACAAACTTTACTGGACTATTACAAATTCAACAAAACGCATCTGGCGAAAATATAACATTTAACTGTCTTGGTGCAGGTGGTGCGCATACTTATTTAACTCTAGATGCTACAAATGAAATAGTCCAATTTGGTAAAAATGGTAAATTTTCAGATAATATTAAAGCATTGTTTGGTGATTCAAACGATTTACAAATATTTCATACTGGTTCTGTAACAACTTTTGATAATTTAACAGGTAATTTACAATTTGTACAAGCGGCAGATGATGCTGATATAGTTTTTCAGAATGACGATGGCTCAGGAGGACTTGCTGAGTATTTTAGAATTGATGGTAGTTCAGCAATTAACATATTTTCAAAGAGTGTAAGATTATTTGATAATGTACAATTACAAGTAGGTGCTGGGGTAGATTTAAAAATATTTCACGATGGTACAAATTCAGAAATAAGAAATCAAACTGGCAATCTTACAATTAGAAATGATTTTGATGATGGAGAT
>CEVB01034119.1_pt1 | contig 19758 bp, 16 predicted proteins | sample 531381 | NCBI WGS metagenome assembly CEVB01 (sample SAMEA2622763, study PRJEB7988) | marine metagenome | biome: marine biome (ENVO:00000447); feature: surface water layer (ENVO:00002042); material: "saline water (ENVO:00002010), including plankton (ENVO:xxxxxxxx)" | depth 5 m | reverse complement strand
TCAAAGGCACCACGCTTGAACGCATTGACGGCACTGTCCAGATCGGAATGGGCAGTCATAATGATAACCGGCAGTTCAGGCGCCAGCTCCTGCAGTTTGCTCAGCAGTGCCATACCGTCGGTGCCAGGCATCCGGATATCTGATACCACCACCGCAGGTTGATCGTATTCCAGCCGCTGCAACATCAAATCTGCAGATGCATAGCTCTCGCATAAAATATCCGCCCGGGCCAGGGCTTTTTCCAGAACCCAACGGATGGAATTGTCGTCATCAATAATCCAGACAGTATGACTCATCAGTTCAATCCTCAGTGTCTGCAATAGGCAGGTATAAAGTAAATTCGGTGTGGCCTGGCCAGCTGTCGCAGTCTATCCAGCCACCATGTTGATGGATAAGGGTTTGTGCAATGGAAAGCCCCAGACCGGTGCCACCGGCTTTGCCACTGACCATAGGGTAAAACAGCGTGTCTTTTATCTCTGCAGGTATGCCTGGGCCATTGTCGATAACCCTGATCAGTGCAACCAGTTTATAGCGTTTGCCATGCAGAGTATGCTGATGCAGTACTCGGCTTTGCAGGCTGATAACCGGGTTGTCGGTTTGATCAAGCGCTTGCTGGGCATTACGTACAATGTTTAGCAGAGCTTGCTCTAAAAGCTCCGGATCGAATGCAAAATCAGGTATGCTCGGATCGTAGTCGCGGTTAAATTGTACTTGTCCCGGATTATCCATAATAGCCAGTTGACGCACCTGTTCTATCATCTGGTGCAGGTTGCTACGGGTTCTCTGAGCCGGGCGATAGGGGCCGAGCAAACGATCAACCAGGTTCCTTAGCCGATCCGCCTGAGCGATAATCAGTTGGGTATACTCGGTCAGCTCTTCAGGTAAAGACTCTTCCAGCAATTGTGCGGCACCACGCAAACCACCCAGCGGGTTTTTTATTTCGTGTGCGAGGCCACGTATCAGCTCGCGCGCGGCCAGGTGCTGATGCTGTTGCAGGCTTTCAAGACTGATCTTACGCTGCTGATCTACCTGTCGTAGCTCTAATAACAGGTGCTCAACCGGTGTTTCGCACAGTGTCACTGAAATATCCAGCAACAGATGACGGCCATCAGCCAGCACGGCCTGTACATCACTGACACCAAACCCCTGTTTACTGCTTAATGCGCTGGTAAAGTGTTGCGCTGTAATATCGCAGTGCAAAAACAGATCCGGAAAATACTGCTCGCTAAGGCGCTTTTCTCCCAGTCCGAGCACAGCACAGCAGGCAGTATTGAAATAGCGTACGGTCAGCTGCGCATCAAGCAGCATGACCGCAGTCGTCAAATGTTCACTGATATGGATATGTAATTGTTCTGTGCTTATCACGGTATTGGCCACTGTTTTATCCTTTGCACCAAACTGGTGCGCAGCTAAAACAGTGTAATTCAGCTCAGACTGAATTGCATAGCGTATGCACTAATTTGGTGAAATTACCGAAGCTCTATGTAAATAGAAGGTCGTTACAGGACTCGTTGCAATAAGCTTGCCGCTTTGGTCAAAAAGCTCCATCTGTAGTTTATGTTCGCCACGTTCTATATCCCGCAAGATAAATACTGCATTGTTCTGCGGTTCTGCCTGGGGTTTACCATCTACCAACAGACGCACCCGCAGACCACGTTCGAACATCGGACTGATTTTACCGGACACATATACTGAGCCTGTGTTGTCGCGGACAGTGCCTTGATCTTCAGGCTGTGCAATTTCAACGGTGAATGGCTCTTTCGCGGGTTGTTTACGGGACGGTAGCGTTGGATCTGTTGCTTCCATGATATTTGCCCGGCTTGACAGGTTCACTTCTTCTGCGCCGGGTTGTGGGCTATCAGAAAACACCAACACGCCGTTTGCGTCCCGGGTGACGAAGACTTTTTTGTTTTCCTGCGCTTGTAATATGCTGGTTGAAAACAATATTAGTAAAGTAAACAACACTTTATTCATGTATTAATCCATTAGTCTTTTATTATTATTCTGTTGTTCTGAACGGTTACTCTAGCTTGCTTTGTATTGTTTTTCTACAAAAAAAAAGCTCACCGAAGTGAGCTTTTTCATTCAGGCTATTTTATACGCTGTAGTACAGTTCAAATTCAAGCGGATGAACAGCCACGGCAACTTTGCGGGCTTCAGCACGTTTAATATCGATGTAAGCATCGATCATCGCGTCAGACATTACGCCGCCTTTGGTGAAGATAGCGCGGTTTTTATCCAGCTCGTTCAGTGACTCTTCCAGTGAAGTAGAAACCTGCGGAATATTCGCCGCTTCTTCAGCCGGTAAGTCATACAGATCTTTATCCATCGCATCGCCTGGGTGGATCTTGTTCTGGATGCCGTCTAAACCCGCCATTAACTGGGCAGTGAACGCCAGGTAAGGGTTCGCTGCAGGATCCGGGAAGCGACACTCAATACGGCGCGCTTTAGCACTTGGTACCAATGGAATACGGATAGATGCTGAGCGGTTACGGGCGGAGTAAGCCAGCATTACCGGAGCTTCAAAGTGTGGCACTAAACGCTTGTACGAGTTAGTTGATGGGTTGGTAAAAGCATTGATGGCTTTTGCATGCTTAATGATACCGCCGATGTAATACAGCGCTAATTCTGACAAACCGGCATACTTGTCACCGGCGAACAGGTTTACACCATCTTTTGCCAGCGACTGGTGGCAGTGCATACCTGAACCATTGTCACCTACCAGTGGTTTTGGCATGAACGTAACGGTTTTGCCATACAGGTGCGCAACGTTATGGATAACATACTTAAGCTGCTGAACTTCATCAGCTTTCTTAGTTAAGCTGTTGAACTTAGTTGCAATTTCATTCTGACCAGCAGTAGCCACTTCGTGGTGGTGCGCTTCAACTGTCTGACCCATTTCTTCCAGTACCATACACATGGCGCTACGGATATCATGGCCTGAATCTACTGGTGGCAGTGGGAAATAACCGCCTTTGATGCCGGGACGGTGGCCTTTGTTGCCATCTTCATAGCTGGTGCCTGAGTTCCAGGCTGCTTCTGTTGAGTTAATTTTGAAGAATGAACCAGACATGTTTGTTTCAAACCGGATGTCGTCAAACATGAAGAATTCTGGTTCAGGGCCAAATAAAACAGTGTCCGCAATACCGGTTGATTTCAGGTATTCCTCAGCGCGTTTTGCAATTGAACGCGGGTCACGCTCGTAGCCTTGCATGGTGCTTGGTTCGATAACGTCACAAGTAATGTTCAGCGTGGTTTCTTCAAAGAAAGGATCCAGTACGGCAGTTGAGGCGTCTGGCATCAGGATCATGTCTGAGTCATTAATGCCTTTCCAGCCCATAATAGATGAACCGTCAAACATTTTGCCGTCTTCAAAGAAATCTTCGGTAATCTGGTTTGCAGGAACTGTCACGTGCTGCTCTTTACCTTTGGTATCAGTAAAACGTAAATCTACAAACTTCACTTCATTTTCTTTAATTAAACTCAGTACAGATGATGCAGACATGCATTCCTCCAATTAATCTGTTTTGAACTGATTTAGCGGTGTTGCTCCATTAAATGCCAGATATATGCCAAAGCTCTAACATCATGAAATGTATGTATTTTAGCTAATTATAGTTGTCCCTTTATGTTGATGTTGCACCAGTGTGGTGCTTTCGCGCATCTTGATGGTGCATCGCTCGCTGGGTTAAGTCTAGCTACTGATCTACTGTTCGCTAAAAAAATTTGCTTAATTCTCAGTTGCTGTTTTTCTTTCCTTGTAAAAACAGAGTAGAATGTGCGCCCTTTCGTTTCAGTTAGTTTTGCCTGGTGGTCATTATGGTCATCTAGTGCCACAGAGGATAGTTTACATGAGCGTCACTGCAACAAATTTAGATAAGCTGCGCAACGTTGCCATTATTGCGCACGTTGACCATGGTAAAACCACTTTGGTTGACAAACTGCTGCAGCAGTCTGGCACCTTCGATGCCCGCGCTAAAATGCAAGAGCGCGTAATGGACTCAAACGCGCAGGAATCTGAGCGCGGTATTACTATTCTGGCGAAAAATACGTCAGTGCGCTGGAACGGCTACCACATTAATATTCTGGACACGCCTGGCCACGCCGATTTCGGCGGTGAGGTAGAGCGTGTTTTATCAATGGCTGATTCAGTATTATTGCTGGTTGATGCTGTTGATGGCCCTATGCCACAAACCCGCTTCGTTACGCAAAAAGCCTTTGCTCACGGTTTAAAGCCAATTGTGGTTGTTAACAAAATTGACCGTCCGGGCGCACGTCCGGATTGGGTTATTGACCAGGTGTTTGACCTGTTTGATAACTTAGGTGCTACTGATGAGCAGCTGGACTTCCCGATTGTGTATGCGTCGGCATTAAATGGTTGGGCAACGCTGGATCACAACGAGCCAAAAGCGGATATCACCGATTTATTCCAGGCCATTGTTGATCATGTTGCACCTCCGGCAGTTGAGCTGGATGGTGAAACCCAGTTACAGGTATCGCAGCTGGATTACTCAAGCTATTTAGGCATCATCGGTATCGGCCGTATCAAGCGTGGCACCTTAAAGCCTAACCAGCAGGTAACTATCGTCGGTGCTGATGGCACGAAGCGCAATGGCAAGGTAGGTCAGGTATTTGGTTACCTTGGCTTAGAGCGCGTTGAAACTACCGAAGCGTCTGCCGGTGATATCGTGGCCTTTACCGGCCTTGGTGAGCTAAAAATCTCTGATACCATCTGTGCGACCACTAAAGTTGAAGCTTTACCGGCGCTGCAGGTAGATGAACCTACTGTTACAATGACCTTCCAGGTAAACACTTCTCCGTTTGCTGGTAAAGAAGGTAAATTCGTGACGTCACGCCAGATTTTAGAGCGTTTGAACAACGAGCTGAAGCATAACGTGGCACTGCGGGTTGAAGAAACTGATGACGGTGACAAATTTAAAGTGTCAGGCCGTGGTGAATTACACCTTGGTGTATTGATTGAAAACATGCGCCGCGAAGGCTTTGAGTTAGCGGTATCACGCCCGGAAGTTATCATGAAAGTGGTTGATGGCGTAAAAATGGAACCAATGGAGAATGTGACCATTGACTGTGAAGAGCCGCATCAAGGTTCGATCATGGAGAAAATGGGCGAGCGTAAAGCCGAAATGACCAATATGCAGCCAGATGGTAAAGGCCGTATCCGTATGGACTTCCTGATGCCGAGCCGTGGTTTAATTGGTTTCCGTACCGAGTTCATGACGATCACCTCAGGCACCGGTTTGATGTACCACAGCTTCGATCATTACGGTGAGCACAAAGGCGGTACTATCGGTCAGCGCCAAAACGGCGTAATGATTTCTAATGCGATGGGTAAAGCTGCCGGTTACGCGATTTTCTCACTGCAGGAACGTGGCCGCATGTTTATCAGCCATGCAGAAGAAGTGTACGAAGGTCAGGTCATCGGTATTCACAGCCGTAGTAACGATTTGACCGTTAACTGTTTGAAAGGTAAGCAGTTAACTAACGTAAGGGCTTCAGGTACTGACGAAGCGATTAACCTGGTACCGCCAATCCGCTATACGCTGGAGCAGGCACTGGAGTTTATTGATGACGACGAGCTGGTAGAGGTAACGCCAAAGTCAATTCGTATCCGTAAGCGTCATTTAACCGAAAATGACCGTAAACGCGCCAGCCGTAGTGCTGACTGATAAGCTATGAAAAACTAAAAAAGCCGGTGTTTCACCGGCTTTTTTGTTAGCGTTGACTTTAGCTAACAGCTGGTTGCAGCACAGCTTTTCTTGTATCCTCTTGGGGTAAGCACCGCTTTGGAGACGTTATGAAACCAGACTGGCAACACTATTTTGACACCGCAAAACGATTTATCAGATTATATGCACAGCGCTGTCAGCAAGACCAAATCACTATGATCGGTGGCTATCTGGCGTATATTTCCTTGCTGTCACTGGTACCTTTTATCGCTGTAATGTTTTCAATGCTTCGTGCCTTTCCGATGTTCAGCCAGTTCAGGCAAAGTATCGAAACTTTTGTCTACGCCAACGTCATTCCATCCCGTGGAGAGGAGATCCAAACCTATATCAGTCAGTTTATTGGCAATACCGGCGGTATGACCGCAGTAGGTATTACGGCGCTGGTGATAGTAGCGTTGCTGCTGATTTACAATATTGATAAGACGCTGAATAAGATCTGGCGGGTGACAAAACGGCCCAGGCCGATTATTTCATTTTCCATCTATTGGATGATACTGACACTGGGGCCGATATTATTCGGCTCTTCTATCGTACTGAGTTCATATTTGGTAGGGCTGACCCGTTTTGCAGAGAATTATACGCCAGGCTTATCAACATTCGCGCTGGGGATAGTGCCTTACCTTATTTCGATGCTGGCATTTTTTATCCTTTATGTTGTGGTACCCAACATTAAAGTGCGCTCACGTCATGCTTTTTATGGCGCTTTACTGGCGACGGTGTTGTTTGAGTTATCCAAGCGCGGCTTCGGCTTTTATATCGCCCATTTTCCTTCATACGACACTATTTATGGCGCACTTGCCCTGGTGCCTATTCTATTTGTCTGGGTATATTTGTGCTGGTTGGTCGTACTGCTGGGAGCGGAGCTGACTGCATTACTGCAGCAAATAGCCGCAGACACTGAACCCGCTGATGCCGATGATCCGGATCAAATCAGCCCAGAACCAGAAGTGAAGACGGATTGATAATTTGAAAGCATTAATACAAAGAGTAAAGCAGGCATCGGTCAGTGTTGACGAGCGTTGTATTGCACAAATAGACAACGGCATTCTGGTATTGCTGGGGGTTGAAGCCGACGACACCGAAGCCGATATCAGTAAACTGGCACATAAAGTTTGTCACTACCGGATGTTTGCTGATACTCACGGTAAAATGAACCTGAATGTGCAGCAAGCCGGTGGAGATATTCTGGTTGTGTCGCAGTTTACACTGGCTGCGGATACTCAATCTGGTCTGCGGCCGAGTTTTACGCCAGCTGCGCAGCCACAGAAAGCGCTGCAGTATTACCAGCAGTTTGTCCTTTGTTGTCAGGAGCTTGGTATTAATACCGCTACCGGACAATTCGGCGCTGATATGCAGGTTAGTCTCATTAATGACGGGCCTGTGACCTTTTTATTACAGAATTAGTATCCGGAGTAGTACTTTATGCGGCATTGGCAATTACGCTCGCCCGATACAGAGCAGGAGTGGCAGGATTACTATAAGCTGCGCTGGCAGATACTGCGTGAACCCTGGCAGCAGCCGGTTGGGTCAGAGCGGGACGCGTTGGAGGATACCGCTTATCACCTGATGCTGGTTGATGAGCACAACACTATAGCTGCAGTGGGCAGGCTGCATAAAATAGATGCTGCTACAGCACAGGTCAGGTATATGGCGGTTGCGACAGCGCACCAGGGTAAAGGTGCCGGCAGCCGGATCCTGGCAGGCCTTGAAGCTCAGGCTGCAGCATGGGGCTGTACCCATGTTCAGCTCAATGCCCGAGACACCGCTTTAGCTTTTTATCAGCGCTCTGGCTACCACAGTATGTCAGAAGCACCGGAGCAGTTTGGTATTCGTCACTATGTTATGCGTAAAACGGTACGTCTTGCCAAAGACGACGTTCAGTTCAGATTATGGTGTGATGAGCTAAGTAAGACCTGGCAGCAAACCATCCCGGTCAGTCAATTTATGCAGCTGAATATCGACAGTTTCGATGGCAATGAATTCCGCTGCACAGCGCCGATGGCGCCAAATATCAATCTGCATAAGACAATGTTCGCTGGCAGTATTTACACCTTGGCGACGTTAACAGGTTGGGGGATGTTATATCTGCAATTGAGAGCGCTTGGTTTGCAGGGCGATCAGGTACTGGCAAACGCGGATATCCGTTATATCAAGCCGGTTGTTGCTGAACCTGTTGCTCGTTGCGTATTGCAGCATTGCGTTGGCGATTTAATGCCTCTTGCGGAAGGACGCAAAGCTGTACAGAAAATTAAGGTGCAGATTCTGTCCGCCGGTGAAGTTTGCGCAGAGTTTCATGGCCGCTATGCGGTATTACCTGCAACAGGCAAGGCAGATCACAAAGCGTGAAGATTATAATAGTGGGTTGTGGTTGGTTGGGGCAGCAACTGGCGTTGCCACTGCAGCAGGATGGTCATCAGCTTTATGTGACACGCCGTAGTGCAGACGTATTGACTAATCTGCCCACAGCAATGTCTGGTTTTGTACTCGATTTGCGGCAGCCAGATTTAACACAGAATCAGCAGGCGCTGGCGTTATTCCATGATGCGCTGGTGTTATGTGCAATCCCGCCAGGGCGCGGTGAGACAGGCAATAATTATCAGACATCCCTGCAAAATTTGTATCAGTTGATGGTGCAGGCAAAAAGTACGGCGGTCATCCATTTCAGTTCAACCGGCATATACCAGGGATGTACAGGCAAGGTCGATGAGAGCAGTGAATTATGTAGCCAGCACCCAAGAGTGCAGTTGTTATACGCGGGGGAACAGGCGTTACAGCAATTCCCGCATTGTATTACGCTGCGTCTAGCCGGATTGATGGGGCCGGGCAGACATCCAGGGCACAGCGTGGCAGGTAAAACGCTGTCCAACCCGGATGGCGCAGTGAATATGGTACATGCCTTGGATATTCTGGAAGCGGTTAGGACACTGATAGCTGACAATACCTGGTTGTCCGGGCTGTACAACCTGAGCTGCCCTGCACCGATAACACGTGAGGAATTCTATTTAAGGGCTGCCGAATTGGCGCAAACAGAGATGACATTTATCTGCGATGCCACTCAATCTCGCCGTGTGTTAGCTGAAAAGTTTAGTCTTCGGTTTGATTTCAAGTATCGCTTTTCGTCAGCGATTGATGCTTTAACATACTGTTTTTGAACGTTGTTTGTTCTATCATAGCTTTTATAAAGCATTTATCAGCTTCTTATTAAGAAAAAATATTTCTGCCGCCTGATACTCTGTGCTCAACAGATGGAGTTGAGGGTGTTATGAAAAATAAATGGTTGGTCATTTCTTCAGTCAGTACTGCCCTTGGTATTATTGCCGGCGCTATTTATCTACTGTTTGCCGAACATTCGTTACTGCTTAGTAATAATAACTGGGTGCTGTCGGCCTTTTGGTCAGCTTTTATGCTGTGGACCTTTGTTCTGATGTTTGTTGTCGCATTAATATTTAATGTAATGGCATTCTTTGAGCTTGACGAGCAGCATCGCCTGTTTGGTTTTCCTATGCCTCTGCGTACTTTATTGTCATCAAAAGACAAGCAGAACCAATTTTTGCAGGAGGCTGAGCAGTTTTTATTACGACAGGGTAAACTGTGTAATTCTTCCCGTGTAAGCCCTGAGTATAAATGCCTGCAAGCAAAGGATACTGAAAAGTTGGTATTGCTGCAGCAAAAAGAGCAAGCGGTTGATATTAATCAGATAAGAGCGCTGTTTCAGCAAATGCTGGCAGCTGATTTTACCAGTGGTGTGGTGGTTAGCTTTGCTGGTTTTAGCAGCCAGGCCTGGATTTTCGCCCGTGAAGCCAATATTGAGTTACTTGATGCGAAAAGCCTGAAAAAGCAACAAAAATTGCAGCGTGTGCAACAATTTGCCATGGTTTAAGCTGATATCATATTTTCATCGGGTTTTTTTAAGAATATTTGGCACTATGAAGTGCGAATGGAATCGATAAAAACAAAAGGACATAAAATACTTCCTGCCTGGCTGGACATTGTCCAGCCTTTTTCTAAGCATGGGAATGCACCTGGCGGCAGGATGCCGCTACCTTATTTTGCCTCAACGCTAGTCAGGATATCTTAAACGTACTTGCAGCTTGCTGTAAGGCTGCAGCCAGCTCTGATACACCATCACTGTGTTGTAACGTACGCTGCGCTTTCTCGCTACTGACGTGAGCTACGTCGATCATTTGTTGCATGTTATCGTCAATGGTGTTGCCCAGTGCCAACTGAGTTTCAGTGGCGGCATGGACACTGTTGCTGATAGTTTGAGTTTGCGCGATAGCTGCTGTTACCAGGCTCAACGCCGATACCAACTCAAGAGTTTGTGCAACACAGAGATCGGCATCTGTCTTACCGTCAGTTATTTCGGATACAGCTTGCTTGCTTTGCAATTGCAGAGTTTCAATCATCTGACGGATTTCGTCAGTAGCTTGTTGGGTTCTGCCAGCCAGAGACCTGACTTCATCTGCTACAACAGCAAACCCGCGACCTTGTTCGCCAGCGCGCGCGGCTTCTATAGCGGCATTTAGCGCAAGTAAGTTTGTTTGCTCAGCTATGCCTCTGATCGTCGCCAGGATTCCACCAATATTGTTTGCTTCATCATTGACGCGACTCATCGCAGTGCTGGTGGTGGTTAACTGCTGTGCCAGGCGGTTAATCAGCTCATTATTTTTCCCGGCAATTAAATCTATCTGCTTGCCTTGCTCTAATGCCTGGCGCATCGCAGAAGTCGTTTCAGTAGATTGGCGTGCTATCTCTCTTGTACTGTCGGCCAGTTGCCGGGTGATGTGGTTAACTTCGGCAATCTGTTGCTGTTGATGCTGCAATGAATCATTAATTTCACCAACTTCATAAGCTGATTGGCTGGCGTTCTGGCTCAGGTCACTGGCATTCTGCTGGATATTGACAATCAGCGCACTTAGCGAATTAATCAGACTGTTTACTTTAGCTGCCAGAGCGCCAAATTCGTCCCGGTTTGTTATGTTGAGTTTGCGGGTGAGATTGCCACCAGCGATGTCGCCCAGCACTTTATTAATGCCGGCCAGTGGGCGCAACATAGCATTAATGGTCAGATAAGCGGCAGCCACTGCTAAAATAACAAGAATTAACATCAGACTGAGCGTGCGGGTGCTTCCTGAGCTGACAGTGTCTGATACTTTTTGCTGTAGCAGGCTAAACTGTGTATCAGCATCGGTCAGCAGTGTATCGAGTGCTGTGACGACTTGTTCAACCCTTGTCTCGGATAAATTAAGCTGTGTCCTGGCTTCTTGCTGTGCTTTGACTTGTTGTAGTTTAAGTTCTGACAGGCTGGTGCTTGCTGCTAGCTTTTCGGTTAAGTTTGCTAACTGTTCAGTGATGGCCTGCCATAAGCCATCAGTGTTCTGTCTGGCGACAAGGTTAGCCATATAGTCAATATTGGCCTGCATATCACTAAGGGCAAAACTTATGTTTTCGCCTGCTGCTTCGGCTGCTGTCAACTCTGTATATCCGGCCACCTCTTTTAATGTGTTAAGTAGCCCGAGCAACTGCCCGTCGATGCGGTTGGCACTGCCGGCAATCAGCTCCATTTGTTGCTCACCGCCTGGTAGGTCAAGGTAAGAAATATCCAGCAGATTTGCGCCGATATTATCAATCAGTTGCTCAAGCTCCTTCAATTCTGTGCTTACCTGACGCTGCAGAGCAATGCTGTTCAGAAGGCTACTAAACATGCCACTAACTGCTGAGGCGTACTGCTGGTAGTGATTATCAATAGTACCGAGTGTTTGAGTAAAGGAAGGCTCGTTGCGGGTAAGCTGTGTCAGGCTGGCTAGCTGTCCACGCAGAACGTCACTGCCAGTGTTAAACTGTTGCTGATACTGGCTGATGGCAGATGCATTGTCAGCGGTGTAACCTAATGCAGATAATTTGGCCAGTTTCAGCAGTTGTATTTGCGCCATATTACTTTGTTGTTGTACAGGCACAGCCAGTTGATTTACCAGCTCACTGGATCGGGTAACTGCGGAAAAGCTGACTAATGCAGAGCCGCTGGAGAGTAACAGTAGCAGGGCAATAAAACCAAAGCCAATGATGACCTTATGGGCAACTTTTAATGTAAACACTCAGGCAAACTCCGCACTGTTACAGTGCCTTAAACATAGACACCAGACGCATTGGAAACAACCTGAAATTAACAAAGAAAATTAGACTGGTCTAGCCAGTAAATCGGAACATGAGCGAATTTGGGGCAGCGGCACTAAATTGGTGCTACTTTATGTCGGTGCAAATGCTGGTATTTGCTTTGAGTTTTCAATTCTGCTGTAGCGAAAAGTTAAGGTGGCCGCCCAAACGATAACGACTGCCGGGCGATGTTAAGTAAGCCAGGCTGACAGCTCCTTCACGGCTGAAAGTGCGCCGGGTTAGTCTAAGGCAGGGTTCAGCTTTTTTTAGTATCAGATGTTTACAGGTAAAATCATCTGGCCATATCGCTTCTACAGTGTGCTCGGCTTCTGTCAGTGGTGCAATGAAACTTAGATACTGGTGTGGGGTTTGCTGGTTAAAATCCTGCTTTACATAGTCCGGTACCAACCGCGGGCTGACATAACGCGCTTCCAGTTGTAGTGGCTGATTATCCTCCAGATGCACAATTAACGAGAAGTACACCGGATCATTGCGGCGCAGCCCAAGTGCGCTGGCCACTACTGTAGGGCAGGGCAGTTCCGTAAGCTGCAACAGGCGTGCACTATATGCATGCCCCCGGCTGTGTATTTCATCAGCAATATTACGGATTTCCAACAAAGAAGATTGAGATTTCAGTGCGGCGACAAAGCTGCCAACGCCTTGTGTGCGGTATAAAATGCCCTGCTCTGTAAGCTCTTGCAGTGCCCGGCGCGCAGTCATCCTGCTTACACCGAACTGTTCAGCCAGTTCGTTTTCAGAAGGTACCCTGCTATGTTCTGGCCAGGCTGCTATTTCAATCTGGCCCAGTATGAATTCCTTTATTTCCGCAAATTTCGCCGTTGCCATAACACCTCCTGTTGGTTGGATAAAAAATACTGCAGCTTTGTTGTATATACAAGTTGGTGGTGTAGAATAATTTTAACACCGCAGTCAGGAGAGCCGCTATGCAACAGTTCGATGCTATCTGGATAAATGCCAGTATTGCCACTATGACCGATAATGGAGAGCCTTATGGCAGTATTGAAGATGCCGTGTTGGCGGTAAAAGATGGCTTAATTGCTTTTGTCGGAAGACGTAGCGACTTGCCGGCTTTTGACAGTTTAACAACCCCTATATATGACGCCAAAGGGCAGTGGATATTGCCCGGCTTTATCGACTGTCATACTCATCTGGTATACGCCGGTAGCCGGGCTAATGAATTTGAAATGCGGCTAAACGGTGCTGACTATCAACAAATTGCAGCAGCCGGCGGCGGCATTCGCTCAACTGTGGCAGCAACGCGCTTAGCCAGCCACGAGCAGCTTTTTGTGCTGGCGAAAGATCGGCTTAATGTGCTGTTGTCGCAAGGCGTAACCACGGTTGAGATTAAATCGGGCTATGGGCTGGATTTAGCGACAGAGCAAAAAATTCTTGAGGTTGCAGCCGAGTTAGAGCGTTGTCACCCGGTCTCAGTGCAAAAAACCTTTTTAGGTGCCCATGCGTTGCCAGCTGAGTTTGCAAACGATGCTGATGGTTACATAGATGCAGTGTGTCAGATGATGCCGGTGTTGCAGCAACAAAAACTGATAGATGCGGTAGACGTGTTTTGTGAAGGTATCGGCTTCAGCACAGAGCAAAGTCGTAAAGTCTTTTCTGTTGCCAGTGAGCTGGGGCTACCGGTGAAGGCGCACGCTGAGCAGTTATCGAATATCGGCGGCAGTGCACTGGTTGCAGAGTTTGGCGGCTTATCAGCCGACCATATAGAATTTCTGGATGAAGCGGGTGTTGCTGCTATGGCGCAGGCCGGTACTGTTGCCGTATTGCTACCGGGAGCTTATTACTTTTTACGGGAAACTCAATTGCCTCCTATTGAATTATTACGGCGGTATCGGGTTCCGATGGCTGTTGCGACAGATCTTAACCCTGGCACATCACCACTATGCTCATTACCGCTAATGCTGAATATGGCGTGCACGTTGTTTCGTTTAACGCCGCAAGAGGCGTTGCTGGGCGTGACCCGGTATGCAGCTTTGGCGCTGGGGTTAAAAGATAGGGGGACGCTGGCTGTCGGCCAGAAAGCGGATTTTGCCTGCTATGGCATCAACCAACCTGCAGAGCTATGCTACCAGTTTGGTGTTAATCAACTTAAGCAACTGATTATTAATGGTAAAGAAGTTAACTATCGGATGTGAATTGCTTTACTTCAGGGTAATTTAGATTAAGCTAGTAGCATAAATTGCACTGGAGTAACGCGGTGTCTTTTCGTTGTTGTAGTCTGTTTGTAATAAGTTTTCCGGTAGCGGCGCAAACTGAACAGGCATTATATACTGCTATTGGGCTGCTAAGCATTGCATTAGCTCTGGCCGCTATCAGCATCTTTAGGCTGAAATCCCGCCTGAGTAAGCTGCTGCAGGCGTATAAAGCTGCAGAAAAAGCCGTACTGGGGTTCTATGCTTTGCATGATGATATCAGCGGGTTCCCGAACAAATTTTTTCTGCAGCAACAGCTGGATAAACTGCTGAAAAAAGCCCCCGAGCAGTCATTCTCGCTATTACTGATGAAAATAAGTCAGTTTGACAAGGTTAACCATCTGCTTGGCCATAGCAATAGCAATCTGGTGCTGGCGCAGATAGCTCAGCGCATCAATGAACAGTTAAAAACGGCGGACGAGGCGCTGACATTCGAGTTTCGTAAGCAGGTGCCTGTACGGTTGTGTCACCTGGGAGGCGTTGATTTTGCTGTTTGGATTGCGTGCAACGACAAACCACATTTAGCAGAGTATCTGGCTGACAATCTGGAGAAAACAGTACCTGAGCCCATGATAGTGCATGGCTGCGCTATCGATTATCAGCTGCATTCCGGTATTGCGCATTACCCACAGCACGGCACACAGCTAAGTGAATTGTTGGAGCGGGCCTATCTGGCATTACAGCATCACAGCTGGTTACAGGGCCAGAGCCAGGTATTCAGCGCGGATATGCTGCATTACTCTACCGATAAACTGACATTGATGGCTGAGCTGCGCCAGGCAATAGAGCAGCAGCAACTTGCACTTTATGTACAACCGCAGGTGGATATGCAAAGCCGCGAAGTGCTTGCCGGTGAAGTGTTTGTACGTTGGCGGCATCCGAGCCGGGGGCTGATGACGCCTGACAGTTTTCTGGCTCTGGCAGAGGAAACCGGAGTGATATATCCACTCACACAGTGGGTGTTGAGCGAAGCTATTGCGACAATAGCCCAGCTCAATAAAGCCGGCCTGGAAGGCAAAATTGCGGTGAATATTTCCAGTCAGGATTTGCTGCAGGATGAGCTGATTGACAGCCTGGATATGTTGTTTACAAAGTATAGTGTTCAGCCGCAGCAGCTAATTCTGGAAATAAAAGAAGGCGCTTTTGCTGCTCAACCCTCACAATCGATCAGCATGATGCAGCGCCTGCACAAAATGGGCGTTGAGTTAATGCTGGACGATTTTGGCACTGGCTTATCCTCGTTATCTCATTTACGGCAACTGCCGGTTCAGTCCGTGAAAGTTGATTGCTCCTTTATCAATGACCTGCATAAATCTGATATTCATACCGCTATTACGGGTGCCATTATTGATATGGCGCGCAACCTTGGGCTGGGTGTAATAGCTGAAGGTGTGGAAGAGAAAGAGGTGGAGCAAAAATTGTTGCGTATGGGGTGCAACCGCGGGCAGGGGTTTTTATATTCCAGGCCTTTTGAGCTAAGCGGTTTTGCTGTGTGGCTAAAGCACTGGCAGCAGCAACATACTAAATCGCTGTAGCCTGATGCTGTTTACCCTGAATAAACGCAATCACCAGGGCGGCCAGCACTTGCCCGGCTTCATTAAGCCCGGCGGATAACCCTGCAGGATGCTGGACTGGCGCGGCTTCAGCCAAATGTAAATAGCGGCTACGCGGCAGTTTGGCAAGCTGAAATACGAATTGCTCAGCATTGTTCACAGTTAACCCGCAGTTGGTAAAGGCGCTGACGGGCATCAGGCTGATGCTGTCGGTATCCAGTTCAATGCCAATATCGCCCTGGCCGCGTACGACGTGTTCAATACATAAATCCAGCGCTTGCTGGTAATGCAGTTCCTGCCGGACAAAAATTCGCTGATAGCTGCAGTATTCTGCGCCAGCTTCACGCAACTGCGTTAGCGTTGCGGCTGAGTTCTTCAGCTCGTGTAGCCCCAAAACAAAATAATGCTCTAAATAACCAGCGTTATGGGCATAACTGAAGCCATTACCACTGTGTCGTCCTTCCAATGGCCTGAAATCTGAATGAGGGTCCAGATTGGCGCTGTTCGCCTTTTGTCCACTGCTTAAACTGAGTGCTTTTAACAACGGGTAACTGTTGTTATGGCCACCACCAATAATCAGTGGATATAAACCGGCGGCAAATATTGCCTGCACCGCAGCAGCAACGCGCTCATCCAACTCAGAAACCAGTTGACGCAACAGCTCAGGTGATGCGCTCTGGCCATTGCCTGTTGCGTCAGCGCGCTGCTGCAAGTCTTTGCATTCAATACTGCCAAGCAGCAGGATTTGCTTTGCCGGAATAAATTCATTTGATTGCAAGTTTAAAAACTTAGTTAAAAACGCCTGCCAGCCTTTATCTGCGCCTGCCAGGCCCAAGTTCGCCCTGGGCCCTATATCTTCCGGTACACCCAGTAATACATACTGGCAGCCTGCTGCTGCAGCCTGACTCAGTTGCTGCGATAAATCTGCTGCAGGGGCTGGCAGGGTGATACTCTGGCCTAAGCGGGTTTCCCCGCTACGTGCGGTGCAAAAAAGAGATAACTGCGAACTGGTGAAAAGGTTAAGCATCAGGCTGTGTCGTCTTATTCAATATCCAGTGCGTCAGGAGACATAATAATGCCAGTGCTGTCAGCGTAGAGATGGTCGCCCGGTAAAAAGGTCACACCAGCAAAATTGACCGGTACTTCCGTTTCGCCAAAGCCTTTATCATCAGCACCAACCGGAATTGCATTAACCGCCTGAATGCCGATGTCGAAATCTTCCAGTAAATCTAAATCGCGCACGCTGCCGTAGCAAACAATGCCTTCCCAGCCATTTGTGGCTGCCATTGATGCCAGCTCAGCGTCAATGATGGCACGTCGGGCAGAGCCTCCCGCATCGATGAGCAGTACTTTACCAACGCCCGGCTCACTGAGCATTTGCCTGACCAAACCGTTGTCTTCAAAGCACTTTACGGTATGGATTTGTCCGCCAAACGAGCGTCTGCCACCATAGCTGGCAAACAAGGGTTCAACCACATCAACTAAATCGGCATAAAGATCACATAACTCTGATGTGTTGTATTCCATAACTGGCTCCGGCAGGAAAGAAACGTCTGTCCACAGTATAGCGCTGACTTAGGCAAGCTCAAACTATTATTATTACTGGGTTTTCACAGTTTTGAACGATGCGTGTTGTCGAGCAGACAGGTTATTTGTTACTGTGTATTGAGATGACTTAACCGGTATATGCCGTGGCGCCAGAAATATTTTCCAGACTTGCTATCTACCTGACAGAGATGGGGGTCGCATTGCTGATCAGTTATCTGCTGTGGCGTCTTAGTCTGGTGTACAAACAAAGTTATATCCGGTCCTGGTTTTTTGCCTTACTGGCATTTGGCATCTATCAGTTGATGATTTTGCTGCAATGGGCAACGCCATCCAGCCTTGTACCGACGGCAATTATGCAGTTTACCGTCGTGTTTTGCAGCTACGGCTTTGCCGTTTATCTGCTGCGGGGGATGGTGCAGACACGGGGGAGTGATGCACATCTGCTCGGCCGGGTATCTAACGGCAGGCTGATAGTGCTGCTTAGTACCGCCGCGATTATAAGCATAGTGCCGTTTGGCTGGAGTGACACTATTGACGCCTGGCAGCGCTACTTTCAACTTTATTTCCGCTTATTGCTGATGGGAATATTGCTGCTAACTGCGGCAGTAAGTTTGTTGCAGCGTACTGATAATGCTCTTGGGCAACGCCTCGCAGTTTTTAGTATGTCACTGTGGGGTGTACTTTATATTGCCTATACCATCTGGCAGGTGCTCAGTACGCGTCAGCCTGCTGATATACAGTTATTACTGATTTATAAATGCGTAGAACTATTTTTATTAAGCTGCCTTGGGCTGGCACTGCTGATTTGGTTACATGAACACGAGCGAAATACCAACCGGCAGTTAAGTGAGAAAGCGTTATATCTGGATCGTTATGATCAGCTCACCGGTGCACTGAACCGCGATGCGTTGCTGACGCTGCTGCAGGAGAAACTGCAGCAGCCCCTGTCTGCTTCAACCTATTTATTGATGCTTGGGCTGGATAAATTCAAAACAATTAATGAGTCGGTAGGCTTGAAGCAAGGTGACATCTTGTTACGCCAGCTGAATCAGCGGCTTGAAGGAAGCATCTTAAAACCTGCTCTGGTTGCCCGCACCGGTGGCGATATCTTCGCGCTGGCGTTAACCGATATCAAAACCACTACTCAGCTGCAGTTTGCGTTAAGACATTTACAGCAATTGGTTGAGAAAAGCTTTGATCTGGCGGGCGGCCCTTTGCAGCTCAGCTGCACTATTGGTATTGCCAGTGCACCAGAAGACGCAAGTACAGCAGAAAGCTTGCTGCAAAAAGCCAATATTGCCTATCACCAGGCTAAAAGACTGCAGCAGCGTAGCTTGGCTTATAAGGCCGGTATGGAAGATGAGTCCGCCCGGTTGATTGGCTGGGAAACCGAGTTACTGTCAGCCATGCGCAATGACGAGTTGATATTGTATTTCCAGCCTCAGATCAATTTACGTGACAATAAGCTTGAAGCGTTTGAAGTGTTAGTGCGCTGGCAGCATCCGGTAAAAGGCTTTCTGATGCCGGGACAGTTCTTGCCCTTTGTTGAACAACTAGGACTAAGCCGGCAGCTTGATTTCTGGATTTTGCACAAAGCGGTGAAAACCATCAGCGAGTGGCGCAAGCAGCAGATCCAGATACCGCTGGCGGTGAATATGTCGCCATTACATTTTCAGCAGGATGGCCTGAAACAAAAAATTCAGCAGCTGTTGCTGCAATACAAGATCTCTCCGGATCTGCTTGAGCTGGAAATAACTGAAAATACCGCAATGCATGATATGGAAAAAGGCTCTAATCATGTGCTGGAGCTGCAGCAGATGGGCATTCGGGTGTCTATTGATGATTTTGGTACTGGCTACTCATCACTGGCTTATTTACGCCGTATGCCGATTGAGAAAATTAAAATCGACCGTAGCTTTGTTATGGATATGGCAGGCAATGACTCAGACATGATTATCGTAAAAACAATGATTAAACTGGCACATGGTTTGGGTAAACGTATTCTTGCAGAAGGAGTGGAAACGGCCATGCAATTGCAGTTATTACGAAATCTGTCTTGCGACACTGTGCAGGGATACTACTTTGCAAAACCTCTTTCAGAGCAAGACGCGCTCAATTTCGCCCGTCAACCGGTGTCATTATAGCGTCATAAAGCAAGGTTAGTCTGGGTTCAGTCAACGCTGATGACGGGGCTGGACTATGTTATTAAAACGTCTTGAACAGTGGGATCAAGCGTCTTTCTGCCGGTTGTTTAGCCGCAGCTCTTCGCGGTTTATGTTTACTACCAGTTACTGGCTGTCAAAAACGGCTGACGGTCCCTTGTATCTGCTGCTGGCGGCAATGCTGTTGGTGCTGGAAATAAATGCGGCCCCTTCCTTTGGCCAGTTGTTGTTATACAGCTTTGCGCTCGAACTACCGCTTTATCTGCTGTTGAAAAACGCTATTAAGCGTCCCCGACCTGCGGATGTACTCAGTGCTTTTATCCATGCGCATATTATTCCTTCTGATCGCTTCAGTTTACCATCGGGG
>CEVB01050144.1_pt1 | contig 19951 bp, 24 predicted proteins | sample 531381 | NCBI WGS metagenome assembly CEVB01 (sample SAMEA2622763, study PRJEB7988) | marine metagenome | biome: marine biome (ENVO:00000447); feature: surface water layer (ENVO:00002042); material: "saline water (ENVO:00002010), including plankton (ENVO:xxxxxxxx)" | depth 5 m | reverse complement strand
TAATAGAAGCTGTTAAACCAGTATCAACAAATGAAGTAGATGTTGTAAGTGCTTGTGTTGAAGTCGTTGAATTTACAACCTGAATAACATGACCCGGAATAGCTACACCATTACCACTAGTCTTTTCTACAATTTCATCTACAAACATCCGGCTCATTGTGCTATCTCCCACAATGTCATAGACCAAGTACTATTTCTACTATCAAATTCCGTTGTTTGACTATACCTTGGATAAGCCTCTAGACTATAAGTTGTAGAAGAAGTTGTGTTTGGGCTGTCTAAATAAGCATAGTGTTGTCTGTTAGCCATCAATGTAGCATCACCAAAAAACATTTCGTGTGGATTATTGACAGACGATGTAATCCTAGTACTGCCTCTCTTTAAAGAAAAACCGAGTGCTGCTCCACTACCACCCCCTCTTAGTAAAACACTAAAACTCAAATCAACATATATTTTGCTTGATGAAAATTTTGGCGTAATCGTAGCTGTATATGGTGTAGAAATATATTGTCCTGACGTTGTAGATATTGAACCACTATTACTTTGATTATTTACAACCTGAATAACATGACCAGGCGCATGAAGCTCCTGACCAGCTGGTATAAGAATCTTATTGGCATTGCCACCACTTGATGGACCTTTTATTGTTTGTACTGTTAATTCTGAAGCCATTATACCACCGTGAACGTTCCATTGACAACTATATCAGAATTAATAGTTATAGGACCTACAACCATTGCATTCTTGTCAGCGTCTATTGTTATATTTGCATCTATACTGTTTGTATTTATACGCACAGGCGTATTTGATAATCCTAAAGTAGGAGCAAGTTTAGCCGGTGATATAGTACTATCAGATACTGTTGCTACTGCATGTGATTCACTAATAGCAGTAATAAAATCTATTGTATCAGTCGATGCTAATGCTTCGGCAAAAGTAATAGTTGCGCCAGATATCGTATATGCAGTATTTGGATTTTGTACAACACCATTTACAGAAACAATAAGAGTTTCTGGTATGAGAGTTGTTTGATTCGCACCATTACGTTTTAATGTATAAGCTGTAGATCCATCTGTAACAATAGTATCTAGTTTAAATGCTTTTGCGAATTGTGGTGAATTACCTAATGTACTCATGGTACTATCTCCTGAACAATAAAACTGCCGGTAGAGGCTTGTCCCCACCCATCATTAACATATATACTACCATTTCCAGTCGATGCTCTTGCCCAAATTTGATATTCGATTGATGTACCAGCTGCTACATTAGGTACGTGCAAAGCTGAAAATGTTGGTGTAGGTTGATTCCAACCATTACTTCCAGATACATCTCTATAATTAGCATGAGCAAATCTAATTAAATCTTCGCTATAACTATCTAAACTATGACGTAAATTAAAGACACCTAAAGAATTTGTTTGATTTACATTACCTACTTGAGTTTGTACATCAACTTGTATAAGTAATTTAGAGTTTGCCATTGTTGTTGTATAATTACCGACTGTAATAAATTTAACAAATGAAGATGAGTTAGATGAAGCGCCAATAGCAATACCGCTATTATAGACATTTATTATAGATCCAGAAGGCATTTCAGCATCTGTTAGCGCAGCTTGCATACTATTTGGTATTTTACTTAATGGCATATCTTATCCTAACCTAGTAAGTATCCGTTAAAAGTGGTGTACTCAGCAGTAGCATTATAAATTTGCCCAGCCCCTGTCTCAGCCGTAATGTAATCATTTACTGCTAATTCTACGACCCATTGTAATCCTCCGTTGTCACCATATGTGTTCACTGCACCACCATCTAATCTTAAGTGTCTATTACTATACAACCTTGACCCATTTTTTCTAAGATAAAGTCTGACTGTAGTAGTGCTGTTACCATTTTTAATTCCTGTCCACTGAAATGCATAAACTCCTGCTACTGGTGCAGTAAATCTACCATTTGAATTATTATAATGAGAACCTCTATTTAAATTTATTTGCTGAAAAGTATGAGATCCTGATACTTGTGAGGGTTGAGAAACATCAAACGCTGGCTGATTAGGCGTTGTCACATATCCTTCTTTAGAGATACGCATTTGTTCTACTGCGCCTGACCCTGCGTCTGATGTAAACTTCCAATCCTGAAGATAACCAGAACCCATTGTCGCAACACTTTGCGAAGAACTTATATCAAAACCGTACCCAGCATTTTGATGGAACTCTGCTATTTTACCATCAGCACTATTTCGTCTTACATCTAATGGAGCAGATGGAGATACATTAACACCCAAGTCACCTGTCATAATATCGCCAGTAGTGTTGACATATCTCGCATCATTACTTGTTTGTACATCAGCATTTAACATTGCTGCAGTGACACTAGTGTCTGCAGGCACAGCTTTTGTAAATGATCGACTTTGATAAATTAAGTAAAAACTATCTGTATTAGCAATAGCTTCAGACATGACAATATTTTGACCAGAAATAGTATAAGCAGTAGTAGGTTCTTGTCGTACATTATTAACAAAAACTTCTAAATCATTTACGCTAGTTACCGCATGATCAAGTGCATATGTAGTACCACCATTTCCTGTGATACTTTGCTTTTCAATAGATTGAAAACCTGCTGCTGGTTTATTGCCAAGCATTCCCATTTTATGTTTGCTCCACTATCGACATTATAATATCTGCAGAACTTGCCGCAGTGCTTTTTGCTTTAACTATATCACCTGGTTCTAGGATTACTTTTTGCTCTCCACCCATTGGTACAAGCGTACCACCAGGAGCAATCGTACCATTCTTAATAATATGGTAATCATTACTTGAAGATGTAATGTAAATGTCTAAGTTTATATTAGCATTCGATAAAACATTTGCGGCAGTCATTCCAATAATGATTGTCTTTGTACTTGCAGGACAAGTGTAAAGCGTAGCAGCGGAAGTTCCTACGTTTTGAGCAAGTTCGTTTTTAAGTGTGTTGGGCATTTTTAACCCCCAAAGATAAGTGCGTTGAGAAGACTATCGTCTCCTATTTTTGTTGTTAATAAAGTTTCTTCCGAATCTCTTAAGTTGTCGACATGCGTATTAGCGTCGGTACTGAAGTTAGATCCTTTAATTTGTGTAAGCGGCATCTCTAAGCTCCAATTGTTATTCGTTGTGTTTTTATAGTTGTATTATTTAGACTCGGTGTTACTAGTAATCTTACATTTCCTGAATTTATATCAGCATCAAATTCACCAAGTGAGGAATCTGATGTTACATGACCGTACTGTGACATAAACACAGTCGTACCATCATGAGTTAATAGTAATTCTGTTGCATGGTATTTATTATCAGAATCTATTGCAAGCTCAACAAGATATTTAGAAGTTCTAAAAGAAGCTGCAGAATAAGTATCTGCTACGTATTGAGCACCTGCCGCACCTCCGCTTGCTGATCCTGGAGCTACACCTCTATCAATGAGAGATGCTTTACTAAATGATGATATAACAATTGTATCATTTGAGTCAGCATTAAAATCAGATAATAATGTTACTGATGTTCCATTTGTTGCTGCAAAGTCAAGACCAGGAGTTAATCTAGAACCGTTATAAAATACTTCTAGTTTACCAACGTCATATGAAAGTACATCGCCGTTTATATCAGAACCAGAAAACGATAGAGTAGCAGGATTCGGCTGGTAGATATAATCTTTATGATCTCTTACAGATACATTTGTACCTGTAATTGTTCTTGCTTCTATGACGTCACCAGTTATTGGCGCAGCAGATAAAGTAAGAGTCTTACCAGATAGTGAATAAGCATCTATATGCTGTGATACACCGTTTATGGTAACTATTACATTTTGATCTGTTGTAGGTTCGCTAGTTAGTGTAAATGCTGTTGTTGAACTATCACCATTAAATGTATCAACTCCAACATCGACTGCTACGTTACTACCGCTTCCTCCGCCGCCACCGCCAGAAATTGTAATTGTTTTAGTTCCACCAGTACCACTTGCTGTAACACCTGAACCAACAAAGTTAAGAATAGTTGCTGCGGTAGAAAGTGAACTGCCCTCATCTTGAACTGTAATAGCTGAACCACCACCGCCACCTGATTGACGAGCTTGAACATATGCAGAGTCTACTGTATTTGTAATAAGAGTTATTGTTGCAGCTGAATCGACGCCACCACCTCCACCTGAGATGTCACTAAGTAATGCTATTGTACCACTATTGTTTGGTAAATTAATAGTTCTATCTGCAGTAGGGTTAATTGCTTGTAGTTTTACTTCGTGTGCATTTGCCGAATCACCTTCGAAGGCAATACTTGTAATACTATTAATATTCTGATCTAGTGATAATGAAACATTATTAGCTGCAATACTAGCATTAATTTGACCAGTTGTGCCTAAGAACGTTAATGTTTCTGTTGCTGTGTTAAAAGTATGTGTACCAGTATTTCCTGCAAGGCCAAATGTTCCGCCACCTGTCGCTTGTCTTGCCTGTATGTATGCACTATCAATTAATGAACTTGTTAAACCTGAATCGATTAACGCAGGCTTTCCTGTAAGATCTGCATATGCACCACTAAATAATGTTGGTTTACCTGTAAGATCAGCATATGCACCGCTGAACAATTCAGATGTAAGAGCTATAGTACCAGAAGTATTTGGTAAAACAACATCTGGATTACCACTAAAGTTTGCATGTGCAGGTGCTTTAAGTTTTACTCTATGTGCGTTATTTACTTCACAATAAAAATCTATGGCAGCAACATTTCCTGTGCCAGTTTTTATGGCTACTAATCCATCAGATACAGTTACTCCACCAGTTGATCCATTACCATCTATAGTTAATGAACTACTAGCTGCATCGAAATCAAATCTAGTACTAAAATTTGAACTATCAACAAGTGGTATCCAGTTACCACCATGAGCAAAATAACCTTTGCCAGTTCCATGTACGTGTGCAAACATACCATGATATGTAGATGCACTTGGTAAATCACCTATTGCACTGTAAAGATTTGAATATAATATTTTATTTGAGCCAAAATCAATGTCATCAAGACCGATACGTGTTCGTGCTTGTATATAACCTGAATCGATAAGAGCAGTTGCTTCAGCAGAATCAAGGAATGATGTTGTGTCTAATCGAGCATTGACCCATGCGGAGTCGACTGTTTCACTTGCTAATGTAAGTGTACCGTCTACACTTAATCCAACACCATTTAATAATTGTAACTCATCTGATCTTTGTCTACTTACAATTGTAAATGAGCCATTACCTTTTACAGCTGTTTCGATTAAACCATCTTCTGTACCGCTTGTTGCATCAGCAATCTTACCAGAAACCTTTGCGTATATCTCATCGCCAGGTCCGTCATGTCTACCTTTAAACTGTATCTGTCCTAAATAGTCTGCATCTGCCGGAGATGAGCTATTACGGTATAATATTAATTCAGGACCAGCTGTTGAGCCTGCATCAGTAGAAGTAAGTGTAAGAGTGTTTTCTAAATTTTTAGATCTTAGTACAACATGCGCACTATCGATTAGATTAACAGCTTCTGCAGAATCTAAGAATAAAGCAGAATTTAATCTTGCATTGACATAAGCTGAGTCTACTAGATTAATCGCTTCTGCTGAATCCAAAAATGAAGTGGTATCTAATCGTGCATTAACATATGCACTATCGACTAATGCAATTGTTTCAGCTGAATTTAAATAATCTTGATTGATACGATCATTAATATAATTAGCTGTAATTATATTTACAATCTGAGCAGAGTCTCTATAACCTAAACTTTCAACTAAAGGATCTACATATGCAGAGTCTACTAAGTCTAATATAACTGAAGAGTCTATTAGATGCGTATTAACATTAGAAACATCTACTTTTACCTCAGCGCCGGTTGTGTGATTTGTAAACCTTGCAGCACCGTTATGCTCAGACATAACAATATTACCAAAAGTAACTGATGTACCTGAAAGATATAGATCTCTAAATCGTCTTGTCGAGTCACCTAGATCAAATGCAGAATCTGTAATCGGAATTATGTGCTGATCAATATTACCAAACATTGAGTCCAGTATATTATGAGCTTCAGCAGAATCTAAGAATAGAGATGTATCTAACCTTGCGTTAACATATGCACTATCAACTAAGTTAGTTGCTTCTGCAGAATCTAAAAATAATGATCTATCTAATCTTGCATTTACATAAGCAGAATCGACTAGATTTGTTGCTTCAACAGAATCTAAGTAATCATCGTTTATTCTATCATTAATGTAAGCACGATTAATCATACTCACAGTCTGACCAGAGTCTAAGAATTGTGCTATAGCATTAGAAGAATTTTTATAATATAACTTACCATCGGCAAAATTAATAGCTAATTCGCCGTGTACTAAATCACTCGATGTCGGGTCACTACCGCCGACACCTTTCCTTTTTAGCTTAATTATAGTCGTCATAATTCTTCCTTAAAACACTATTTATTAGTACGTTCCGCCGTCTAAAACTGTAACAGCTACGTGACCTGCAGTGACAGAAAAGTTAGATGAATCAAACGACGATACACCAACTTGACTTTTTGTTGCGTTATTTGCTTTCCATGTCATTGTATTTGCTACGTCATTATAAGTTAATGTCAACGCAGCATTCGAATCAACACCGAAAAAGTTATCTAAATGGTCTTCTACGACTTCTCTTAATGCAACACCATTAAAGAATATAGCGCTATCAAGTGACGCAAAAGGAATATCGAATGGTAGGTTTGGATCCCATCTATCTGTAGCAGCATCAAATACAAATTGTGGTTTTGTACCAGAATATTGTGCACCACCGATTGTTATACCTGCACCATCTGCTACTCCAGAATTTGCTGCTGAATCGGCTAATACAAGATTCTTATCATTTAAAGACACTACTGTACTATTGACAGTTGTTTCAGTACCCTGTACAATAAGATTACCACGTATAACTAAATCGCCTGAATCACCTACAGGAAATGGATCTATGAATAGTTGATTTGAACTATCAGTTGATGAGATAGTATTGCCATCAATCTTAACATTATCAAATTCGTTTATAGTTACTTGAGTTACATTACCGCCAATTGTAAGATTTAGATTATGATTATCTTTATCCCATGATGCAGAATCAAGTGTTACTGATGTTATGTCTGAATCGAGTTGTCTTTTTAAAACTAAATGATCTGAATCTGTTGCATTTGTTCTAGATGTAACATTGCCTGAGAAGAATGCGTTATTCCAAGTATTACTAGTTGACTGACCTATGTCAAATGTAACACCGCCACCCTGAAAAACAGGTCTTATGTGACCTTGTACTTGAACTGACTTAAATGGATTATTAGCTGAAGATATAAGCTCAACACTAGTACCCATTATAGATGTAGTACCATTATTAATTATTTGTAATTGATTATCTACTGTTTCTTGTCTTATAGATGCAAGAGTACCTAATTTAAGAAACTTATCAGCTGCAATGTTAACATCACGATGAAAATTAGTAACACTATCTTTAGTGTTAAAGGTTACCATATCAGCAGTTGCCGCACCTAAGTTTGTCATAGCTGTAATAGTTAATGCACTATCTTGATTATCTAAAATATTAATATGGCTTTGTCCGCCTCTAAATCCTAGATCATTAAATAAATTAGTTGACTGAAATGGTATAGCCCAACTACCAAAAGATGTAGTACCAACGGCTTCGCCTTTAATTAAACCAGCCGAAAGACCGACATTAGTTAGATCTAATTTGTGATTACCTTGAGCTGAACTGAAACCGTATCTTGTACCTATTGTAATAGTACCGCCGCTATCAGTATTCGGCGCAATAGTCATATTTTGACCTGTACGACTGTGTATTACATCAAACCTTGCAGAGTCTCCAACAATATTACCGCCTGAACCAACTGATATACCGCCAGACGTTAATTGAATATTGCCGGCGTTTACAGTACCAGAAAAATATGCATCTTTAAAAGTTCTATGAACAGTAGCGGGTACTAAACCGAGAGAATCACCGATATCAAATAATTCACCAGGCGAAAATACAGGTTTTATACTACCCTTAGCTTCAATAACCTTAAAGCCAGTATTAGCAGTAGAGTTTAATTGTAAAATACCTCCATATAATGCAATACCTGTACCACCATTAAGAATGTTTAACCATTGATCAGTTGACTCTTTTCCAATATAACCGTGAGATGGGCTATCACCAAAATAAATGTATTTGTCAATATTTACTCTTTGATCTACATGATATTCAATTTGGCTACCTAAACCACGAGCAGTATTATAATTAACAAGTGTAGTAAATATTGGAAATGTAGCAAAGTTATTACGAGATCTTATTGAGAATGAAGAATCATTATTTTCTCTCATACTCATATAAGAACCTGATACAGCTGTAAAATCTAAGTTCTTATCTAAAGCAGTACCACGCCATGGTTTTTCTATAGTACCTAAATTAAAATTTGGATTTCTAGCTTGCCAATGTCCTACTACCTGTGCAGGATTAACTCCATATATTGGATTACTTACGCCTGAACCCTGAGAACTATGCTCTGGACCCATGTGAAAATTACCACCTTCACTATCAAAGAATTGTACAGTAGTAAAATTCTGAGCATTATCTTTAGCTAAACCTAATACTGCATTACCAGCTTGTTGAAAAGTAGCTGGAAGTAAAACATGTGAATTACTAGGCGCGTTTGGATCTGCATAACCTGGTAAACCAGAGGCCCATCCTCTACCAGAGTCACCACCGACTCTTAAAAGATTTGCTTGAATATCTAAGCCTGAATCAACAGATATTGTATACACACCATCAGCATTATCTGCTTGGCCCTGAATACTATGAGTTGGTCCTGTCATACCTACGGTTATACCAGGGCCACCTTTTAATACTAAATCGTTTTGAGTCGTAAATAATTTATGTTCTGTAGGACTACCGCCTGTACTATCATCTTTGATAGTCAATTCAGCAAGTATGTTAGTCGAGCGTGCAGTTTTTACTATACCAAAATCATCAATAGAAATTTCTGCATTAGAGCTACCACCACCAAATGTATATAAACCTGGATATGCAGCACCTTTTACAGCTAAATGTGGTCCTGGACGAGCACTATCTAATCGTATATCGATACCGCTATCTGTTACTTTTGTAATAATACTATTAGAACCAGAAAAGTTTAGTACACTATCACGTAAATTTACTGAATCTCCTGTTCCGCTATCTGCAGTAAAACTTAAAGTCGTTAATAAAGGTACAGTACCTATACTATCGATTCTTCCACCGCTATCTACTTTTAATGTAGGAATAGCAATTTGAGATCCGTAAGAACCTACAACAACATTAACTGTAGAGCTCAGATGAGAATCAATTGTATTATCAATATTATTGTTAAAACTTGTAAATGAACTGTCGATTGCATTAATTGAATCTTTATTTGCTAATTCAATCCATCCACCGGCGTGTGAGTAGTAACCTTTTCCTGTTCCATGAACATGAGCAAACATACCATGATAAGTACTAGCGCTCGGTAGAGCACCTAATGAATCATAAAGGTTTGCATAGAGAATTTTGCCTGGCGTGGTAATAGAGTTTGTTACACCGTCTATTACAATACTACCAGAAAGAAGTTGATCGATCTTTTTATCAGAATCAACTATAATAGCACTAGAAGCTGTAAGTGTACCGGATACATGATCCAGCATATCTGTAAAGTATGAACCACCGATGACAGTAATAGCAGTTGCACCGCCAGCACCATTATCACCAGTACCTATGAATAGTCTATCACCCTTATTTGCCTGAGTGCCGACACCATAAGCATATGCTAGTTCTGCAGTTTTAAGTGATGATGGAGCTAAAATGCCTGAGGAGCGTTTAATTCTAATAATACTTGCCATTAGAAATCACCTCCGTTTAGAGTTATGCCATCTAATTCTAAACTAGCTTTAAATTTTCCTGCATCAGAATCGAATACTAATAGCATATTATCTGATAGACCAGATAGGTCTACATCAGCAAGGTTTGTCATATTCAACGCACCCTTAACTCTTTTAATGGGTGTGCCGATTACTACTTTAGAAACGAAATTACCGCCACTTACAATTTTAATAGCCATTACTACCTCGTTACACTAGGAGACACGATCATCTGTCCTTGTAAAATACGTTCTATGATGGTATCGCCGTCGCTATCGACATATTGCATTTCAACATCATATACGTATTTTCCCCTGCGTAACAAATCAGTTTGAGTATTTGTAAGAGAAGCTGTCATGATACCCTTGTCGGCATCACTAACAATAGTGGCCCAATCTACGATATCGGCGGAGTCAGTACTACTGAAACTCCTTTTCATTTTCATATTAAAAGCGTGACTAGCAATGTTCCTTGGATTGCCATCTTTTTGTACGATAAACATTTCTATCGCAACATCTGACCCCTGATCAATAGTAAAAATTTCTTCTTGTGCCATTGGGCCCTCTCGTGATATATGGTCTTATTTATAATATTTAGTATTGCTACTATTTATACAAGATAGATAACAGTATGGATACTTATTGCGCAGCAGCCTTCACACAAATTTATGCAGACAATGCTTCACGATATAGGCTTTGTTGTCACGCAAACGTAAACCCTAATATAATAAAATATAATACAAATAACTGTAATCCATTTGAATATTTTTTATCAGATGAAATGGAACAGATTAGAGATGATATGTTATCTGGCAAAAAAATTGCTGGATGCGAAGAATGTTATAAAATAGAAGAGCGTGGTCATAAATCTTGGAGACAATGGAAATATAATACTATATATGATTTAAGATCGGATGTACACAAAGTAAATTTAAAATTACGTATTATGGGTTCATATTGTAATTTGGGTTGTTATATGTGTTATCCATATAATTCATCTACTCGAAGAGTTGAATTAAACAAGAATAATATAGATTGGTCTAAATATGATGAAGGATTTGTAAGTACTAGTACTAAACGTTATACAGAAACGGTACAAGATATTTTAAACAATATTGCTTTAGTTGAAAGAATGAATATTACAGGCGGTGAACCATTGCAATTAGATCGTATGTGGCAACTCATGGAAAAAATACCAGATGAGCATGCACAAAATATAACTCTTACATTTGATACTAATCTTACAAAACTAGAATATAAAAACTGGAATATCTGGCAACTTATCGATAAATTTAAAGCTGTTGAATTAGGTGTATCATGCGATCACTATGGTGATAAATTAGCATGGATTAGATATCCTATTGATGTGCATGAATTTGAAAAAAACTTAGATACAATGAAAGAGTACATTTCTAATATCAATGTAACAGTATCTATGTTAAACATATTAGACTTAGATGAAATAGAAATGTACTATAAAGATTTTAATACTACATTTTATGGTATAGTAAGTGCACCAGAAATGTTGTCTATTAAGAATATTTTTAATAAAGAAGAATTAATAAAAAAATATAAACGATTTCCTATGGTAGTTCAAGAATTACAAAAGAATAGTATTAATGGATTTTATGAAAAAGGATTAGATTATTGCAGAAAGTTAAATTCGCAACGCAATATAGATTTTAATCAATTGTTTAAAAGCTCTACTAAATTCATAGGTGATTCAGCATGAGTTAAGAATGTTTGTGGACCTTGTTTGACTTTTTGATTTTTCCAATCGTATTGATGAACCATAGTCGGCCTATTTCCCATACCACTATTATATGATGTTCTAGGAATAAATATTCTTTTTATAACTTCACCAGGATATTTTATATTGCCACTAGTTTCACCCATTTTTCTACCATAACATATAGTAGGACAATTTATCATTCCTGCTGAATAATACATGCCTCCCCAATATGTCACATGAAATTTTGCATGCTTTATTAATGAAAACATTTTTTCTTCACCGTCAGCATAATTTAATCTTTTAATTTCATAATCGGTATATTGTTCTATATTATCTATTATACGCTGTTGATCAGGATCCCATCCACCTCTCCACTTATTACGTATCCCAGATTTTTCCATCGAATGAACTGAGATATAATCACCATCTCCTATCCATTGCCTATCTTTATTGAGAGGCCATATACAACCAGCAGAATACCTTAAATTTATTTCCCATATATCTTTTTCATATAAGTACACAGAAAAACTAATTCCGCATGATGGAGAATGAATATTTTCTAAAAACCATATTACGCTATCTAGTTGCGTATAAGCATTTACCTCATTTACTTTTCTAGTTACACAACGTTCTGGTATCAAAACACAAAACTTCTTAGGTTTATTCTGTAATCCTATTTCATGTAAAAACTGTGTTTCCCATAGATGATAACTTACTCTATCGGATATTGGTAAATGAGATTTAGATGTATGCAAGTCATATACTATTAAAGTATCATCAAGAGTAGCTCTTTCATTGCATCCTAAATGTATATCTTTATAATGCTTCAGCCCATTTTCTTTCATGACATTGCCAACACTCTCCACAATTAGTTCCATATATACATGACATAGTCATATCCCATAGATCAACTATATCATGAATCTGATATAATGTAAATACATCTCTTTTATTCATATCATAAAACATTCTACCATCTTTTTTATTAGGTTCATATCTATCGTATATGCATTCAGGAAAATTATTCTTTTCTTGTTCTTCTCTTGAAGGACTCATTGTAACACCTGATATATGAGGTGCTGTTATGCCATGATGTTCTTTCCAAGCCTTTACTAATTCTCTACGAGTAGACATAAAGTCACCGTTATAACTAATAGATTTGATATAAGGAGTTACTTCTCCATTGAAATATAAAATAACATTATGATATGGTTCTGCACTCATTCCAACTGGATAGTCAGAATATGAAAAAAACTGTGTACTAATGTTTCTTGTTTTGGTATAATGTATATGAAGATACAATGCAAGAGCTGAGTCAGGGCCACCAGATATATCATGACAGACCTTTGATGTATCATACTTCTCGTGGTATTCATCTAAAAAATCAACATAAGACACTTTGATCTCTCCACTTATCATTTACATAATTTACTATAATACTAATTCTATCTGACTTTAATGGTTCTAATCCATGTAACTCAACCCCAGTGTTATCAAACCACCAACCTGTATTGACTGAAGCTTTAGTAGGACCATTATCAAAGTAAGTACTTGCAGGTGAATCTGTTAAGTATATTTGCATTGTATGAATTTTTGCAACATCGTCAACATGCTGTTCTAGCCAGCTACCTTTTTTATCTTTGCATAATTCAATTCTCAATTTACCTTTACTAGATTGGAATTTATTAACACAATATTGAAACGATTCATAATTATATTTGTGCATCCATATTCTATTTTTATTATCTGTCCGTTTACCTTCTAAAAATCCCCAAGGTAAATGATTGCTATCATGTAATATATCATCTATAATATTACGTGGTAAGACATTCTGTATCGTATTGATGTTCATTATATATAAACCTATGAATAGAATAGTTTTTAGTATTTATATCGACATTCCAAAATCATTATTAGATGCTCAGCCTCCACATCATGGAGAAACTGAAGACAAAAACGTAAAAGCAAAACGAGAGTTTGCTAAACACTATTCATGGTTATTAGAACGCCAAAAAGAATATGCAAATAATATAGGCGCTGATTACAAACATTATGTATATGATCAAAAATATATTGATTTGCAAAAATCGTACAACGATAATTATCCTTATATTACTGAATATAATATAGTTAATTTTTATAAGATACATCTAATGTATGAGCTAGCCGAAGAGTATGACGAAGTTTTATATTTAGATTTAGATGTACTACCCGTTACTAAAGAAAATATATTTAATGAACATGACATTACAAAAGGTGTATTAATAAAACAAAATGCGCATGAAAAAATAATAGATGTAAATTATCTTAAGCAAAAAGAAAAGCTGTATCTTGAACTTGGTAAAAATAGTAGTATAAGAAGCCCATGGGCAAAATGGTGGAATAGTCGTGCACTATGTATGAATTATGGCAAACCTATAAATGATATTCCAGTTTATAATACAGGTATAGTAGGCATCAATAAGTATTGGCTAGATAAAATAGATTATTTTTCTGACTTCGAAGAAACTCTTGAAGAGATGAAAGAATTAAAAGAAGAAGAAATATCTATGTATCCAAAATTTGTACAAGCAATGTTTGGATGGGATAATGAAACTATATGGGGATTTAAATGTCATATGAACGATATACCTTCCGAGTGGTTAGATAGCAAATGGCATATGTTTTTAGATAAAGGTAAAATAGTGCCTAAAGATGCAAAACTAATTCATATAGTAAATAAAGAATTTAAAGCTATTAGAGAATGGTATGAAGAGAATTGTATTTAGTATATTTAACGGTGATGTAGATCAAAATCATAAAAGTACAAATGATTATAAGTTATCACAATTCAATAAATATAAACCACAATTAATAGAATGTAAGCAAGATTATGCTAAGAAATGTAATGCAGAATTTGTTTTACATGAAGTACCTATTACAGATTATAATACATTACAATTTGAAAAAATTATACAATTAGAAAAATATGCTTACGAATACGATGAGGTATTATATTTAGATTTCGATGTAGTACCGATACCTTCAGCAAGAAATATTTTTGATTGTGTAGATACATCTAAGATTTGTATGCATCCATTAAAAAGAGATTTAAAGCACGGACATTTGAGAAGTGCTTTGAATGATGGTTGGATGGATAATCAAAATGTATTTGCGAAAACATGTGCAAAAAAGTCAATGTTGCTTTTAGATGGAATAAATGGTAACGATCATTTATATAATACGGGTGTAACACTTGGCAATAGTGAGATAATAAAGAAAATAAATTTCACTGAACAACTATCTGAGATGAATGATATATTAGATGAGGCAAGAGAAGACAGCTTATTTCCAGAAGAAATATCAAGAAACTTTTATTATAATAATGAAGTCTATATATCGTATTTAGTAGAAAGAGATAATATACCTCACATTGATCTTACTATGAACTGGAATTTTATTATAGATGATGTACAAACTTATCCTACATCTGCTGGTGAGTTACTGCACTATGTAAGAAAAGAATTTGATCAGGTATTCGGATGAGAATTATATGTGTAAGAACAGGCGATAAGTTTGATCAGTGGTATGAAGATAATCTAAAATTTATGATAGACAAATACTCATGTTTAGAATACGATGAGTTTGTAGTAATAAGAGACGAAGAGTATGAAGGAGTATTTAATAAACTACAAATGTTTGACCGATATAGAGATGGCCAAAATCTGTATTTTGATCTAGATGTAATAATAAAAGGTGATTGCAATAATTTTATAAGAAAAGATTTTCATGTATGCCATGCCTGGTGGAGAAAAGAATATCATACTCCACTAAACAGTTCTATAATGTCATGGAAAGGAGATCAATCTCATATATTTAAATTATTTGAAGAAGACACAGAATTTTTTCAATTCAAATATAACAAAGGTATAGATCAGTTTTTGTATGAGAATATAGATTATAAGATGTATAGTTGGATGGATAACTATTGCTCATATCAAACTGTGACAACTGAAGAAGACTACAATGTTTACTTGTTTAATCAGCGCTATCAGGAGATGAAGAACCCTGAGTGGTATCATAAATTTCTATTGCAACTCTAATAGCTTCTAATGGAGTAGCTGCTCGACGCAATTTCTTTTTTAAATCTTTATCTACACATTCTTTTACAAAATCTTTTTCAAATATATTAATCTTCAAGAAGAATAATTTTTCTTTATGCAATTCTTCATTAAATTCATCGAATACGATATCTACTAAAATTTTATTAAAATCACTTGTACCGCCGTCATCCATATTGACAAGCCATCCACGGTCTTTTGCTATATCTATTACAGTTTGTTTAAATGCTTCTTCTGATTCTTTTATATAAGTCCATGTATTTTCATGAATCTGATCAATAGATGTGTGTTGCAATAATTCATTATATGATGATTCATCATTAACATCAATTGTAATGTCTATGATTTCATCACTAGCATCATTCTCTTTCCAATAAGTAATTATAGTTCTTCGTTCATCATCTTGAAAATAAGAGTTTACATATTTTAAATTTCCAAACATTGACATGATTATTCCTTTGTCTTGCACCATTTTATGCATTGTCTTAGAGTTACATCAGAAGAATCTTTCCATGAATCTTCTAATATTTTCCACCACGGATGATTATTTATAGACTCGAAATCATTATTAAATATATTTAACTGCTCTCTACTTTTATTATATTCTTTCATTATATACTGATTATCGCCTTTCATATAATCAGTATTAACTAAATAGCAGCATGGATAGACTTGTCCATCAATATTATATAATACCCTATTTTTTTCTCTCCATTGGCAATTAATTGGCATCTGATAACCTATATGTCCTTAGCGCATTAGCCTTTTCTAGAAAGTGTACATTATTATTTTCATCTGTATATTTGAAAATATCACCGTCATCCCATCTCGAGCTCGATATCCATTTATGTCCTGCACCGAGATCATTGCACATTTTAGCTATTTGATCGATATAATTCTCATTGTGCTTAAATACAACCGTAAATCCTTCTGCGCGTGCACTAGATTCTATAATAGTTTCCATATGATTTAAAATTTTAGATAAATCAGTTTTCTGTCTATACTTTTCATGCATTTCTTGATTTATACCATCAACTGTAAATATCACATTTAATCTATCTCGGCACATACTACCTAAGTGCCACCACCAATGCTCATCTCTCATAGATCCATTTGTACTAATACTAATTAATGGTATCTTACTATTTTTAATTATATACTCACATATCTTAAAAATATCTTTATTCATACACGGATCACCCCATGTGCCACATATTTCAAATTCATTTATTGCATCAAGCATATATCGAGGAAATGCTTTTTTAAATTCATCTAAATCCCACTGTATAAGTTTTAACCAATTAGCTTTTTCTAAACCATTCGGATTAGTTCTATGGCATTGTGGACATGCAGCATTACAATACGTAGATAAATCTATCCATGCTTTTTGTGTTCCTTTTATCCAACTCATACAATACCTATAATCATATATCTATCGTATTCTTTAAATTTTAACTTATCACAATATAAAATTTCTGAACATATAGTTTTAGATTTAAAATCATCTAAACTATCAGAGCAATTTATATGATCTGCTACACTATAATAATTATTCGATTGTATAGCAAACATAGTACCTTTTTTCAAACTATTAAAAATGATATCAATATATTTTTGCTCTATATGTTCTATACTAGTATTGATATAAACTTGACAGTCTTTAACTATATTAATATCAAGTACTGTATCTAGTGTTTTAAATTCTATATTATCAAATAAAAATTTACCCATGATTTTGCAACCTGGGTCTATATCAGATGAAGTTATGTTTATATCGGGAAATTTTTTTCTTAGCAGGTATCCTGTTAATCCTAACCAGCCTGCTGCAATATGCACGTCTTCATTATATAAAAATTCTGAGAGTTCGTCTACTAGCCATTGTTTACTTTTCCAATGGCTTTCAGCTAAACCATTACCAACATCACGTATACGAAATAATTCTAAATCTTGTATCTGATTATCGTAAATATATTCAACTAATTTAAACCCACGTTTAAATACATCAATATCCATTATTTGAATGTTTTATATAAAGCCTCTACTAATGTTTCTGCTTTAAATTTACTTTCACCTTTTACAATCTTAATTGCATCTTTATTATCATTTAATGCCTGTATGACACTAATTAAATTTGGTATTGCAACATCTATTTTTTCTTGCGTTATATTATCATTTACATATTTATTTAATGATAATAACTTTTTTTTGTCTTTATCTTCCAACGATTTTTGTATTGCATATCGTTCCATTGTTTCATGTGTTTGTTTTTTTACCATAGCATTTGACGCAACAACGCTAAGCTTTAATGCATCTCTTTCTTTTTTTAATCTTTCTAATTCTTCTGCATATACATCTGCTGCTGCTAATTTTGCAATATCTGCTAGTTCTCTTTGTGTTTGTTGTTTAAATAAACCTGTAGATTCTACAATATTATTTTCTGTAATACCTAATGATTCTAGCTCTTTATGCTCAGTTCCATTTGGTTCAATATACATTTCTTGCAATGAATCATCGTCATCAGTAAATAATACATATAGAGTATCTTTTTGATCGTTAGTATATCTAACTTCTTCTACTGTTTTAAACATTTAAGCCTCGTACATTTTTAAAAAATAAGTATTTGCAGTAACTGGTGAACCATTTGGAAATTCTTGTGTTCTATAATCGTCAGTATTCACAAAACGTGTTTGATAATTACCAGAACCATTTAAAATTGTATTTGTAATACCAGAACCCAATGTGACACCACTACCGCCAAATTGATATCTTATTTGTGATCCTGTTTCTTCACTAGCTACATGTCTTATACAATTCTCAAGTATAGCATCAATACTAGTTTGACTATATTCTTGCAAATTCTTATCTGAGTTTCTTACAAATAACATTTCTTCCATTGTAGGTGCAGAAATATTATTTGCTTGTAATAAGTAAAAATTAGTAATAGTAGTAGGTTGGTCTTGAGTTTCTCCAATACCACCTGCTGTATATGCACTTACGTTAGCCCTAGTATCAGAAAATATTGGAGTACTACTAACAAGTGAATATCCAGATAATGATGTACTTGTATGTACACGATATGTGCCTGGTTGACCGACAGCACTTAATAAAGTATCAATAGCATCAAAAATAAATGTATCATACATATCTTGTAAAGACATAGTTTGTATATTATTACCATTATAATATATAGGAAATGCTATATTATTTGTATCTACCGATGCAGTCGTATTAACATTTGATTGCGATACTCTTGCATAGTTAACTGTGACAGTAGAAATATTAGGAGTTTCACCAGCAGTTGAAAATCTATCTACGCGAGTAGTGGATGCACCAGCTTGTTTACGAGTATCAGAAATTGAACCTAAATTACCACCACTACCGACTACTGATAGTGTAACAGATGGATTAGAGCCATACAAAAATCTACATCTATCTTTGACAGCATTCCTTTGAGCATCAGTCATTTCTATCAGGTTATTAGTACCCGTTAGAATTAATGGTCTTCTTACTGCCATAATTTATACCCACGGATTTGTTGCGAATGCTATTGCGCTATCGTGATCAAATATTGACGGAGCGTATAATTTCCTCAGTTCAGTTCCATTAGAAGCAAATATTTTTAAAACTGTAACGGCTTCAAATTTAGCACCAAAGATTGCAGAGTCAATAAGATGATTTGAATCAATTTGATCGTCTGCAATCATATTGTTTAGAATACTATCAGAATCCATTGAACCACCGATGTTACCATCGCTATCTACAATTCTGTTAATAGCATCTACAAGTGTTAAAAAAGTTCCATTTGAATCTTTATAGTTTAGATTTGCTTGGCGACCCATATCACTGTCGAGAGCATTAATACCTGATACTGCACTACTATCTGGTCCTGAAGTATCTAACAAAGCTATATCACCAACTTGCTCAGCTAGTGTATTCGTCTTTACACGAAAAGTGTTTATCGTATCTGTAAGATTTACCTGAATAATAGCCATGTTATAACTTCTCTTTTATGGTTAATAGCAACTCTTTTATATTTGACATATCTTCTTTTAATGTTTCTACATCTTCTATAAGTTGCTTTTTTCTTTCTTCTTCTTGTGCCATTGCAATCTTACGAGCTTTAGCTGCTCGTATCTCTGCTTTATTTATATTCAATATTGCACCTGATCTTGGATCTCGTGCTAGTCCTGG
>CEVB01007107.1_pt1 | contig 20051 bp, 21 predicted proteins | sample 531381 | NCBI WGS metagenome assembly CEVB01 (sample SAMEA2622763, study PRJEB7988) | marine metagenome | biome: marine biome (ENVO:00000447); feature: surface water layer (ENVO:00002042); material: "saline water (ENVO:00002010), including plankton (ENVO:xxxxxxxx)" | depth 5 m | reverse complement strand
CACATCCTTCTTGAAAGTCCGTATGTGAAAGAGTGGGCGGAACAAGTGTGCGCCGAAAAGGGACTAAAATATCCCGAAACCTTTGAAGAAGCCATGAAACAGGTTGAGTTAGGATTGCCATTAGCACCTTGCTATGTTCCGTTCTTATCGGACATTGATGAAAATGATTTCAAGACCCTGTTGGAAGGGCTAAATGAAGATGGAATAATCTTGAATGAGGAAGCGAGGGAGATTTGCTACCGACTTTGTGTGAATGTTTCTTTTGATGATGGAACATACAGAATTACAGGAAAAAGGTCGGAAATCTTGATTCACGCTGTTAAAAGTGGTTATTTGTCACCCGGTCACGGAAACTTGTTAGCGATTGAGGCGTTAGGGTCATTGAAAAAATCCATCAATTTCCGCCCAAGAGTGACTTATCGGATAGGTGCAAGAATGGGAAAGCCCGAAGGTTCAAAACATAGAGAAATGAAACCACCAATTCACACCATGTTCCCTGTCGGCCATAAGGTCGGGGCGAAGCGATTGATTTCGGATGCCGCCAAACGAGATGATGCTATCCAAGTCGGTATTCGGGTTTGTGAAAAGTGTGGGGACTTTACGAGCAAAGGTGTTTGTTGCGGTCAAGATACCCTGTTTCACGGCAACGAGTGGGTAGGAAAAGACGATGAATTGTGGAAAGAAATATCCGCTAAAGTCCTGTGGGAAGAATCATTGAATAAAGTCCATGAGGTTGAAAATCAAGAAGCGGAAGAATTGACTTTCGGAGTGCAAAATACTGTGAGGAAAACTGAACCCAATCCGCAGGTGAAAGGTGTCAAAGGGATGAATAGTCGGGAAAAGACAAGTGAGAACATGATTAAGGGGATTTTGCGCCATAAAAATGACATCTCCACCTTCCGTGATGGCACGATTCGGTTTGACATGGTGGACATTACCATGACGCATTTCAAGCCAAAGGAGATAGGAATTACGGTGGCTCAAGCGCAAGCGTTGGGATACGATGTGGAAGATGAAAACGAGGTCGTGGAATTGAAGCCACAAGATGTTGTGATACCCATGAATTGCACCGAAAAGTTAGTGAATACCACGAAGTATATTGATGATTTGTTGGTCACGCTTTACGGTATGGAGAGGTTTTACAAGTGCGAAACTCATCAAGATTTGGTAGGTCATTTGATTATGGGTATCGCCCCGCACACTTCGGGGGCTATCCTGTCAAGAATTATCGGTTTCGCTGATGTAAAAGGACATTACGGACACCCTTACTTCCACGCCGCTAAAAGACGCAATTGTGATGGTGATATTGACGCTATTTTGTTGTTGTTAGACGGTTTGTTGAACTTCTCAAGGTCATTCCTTTCAGCGAATAGAGGGGGAATGATGGATGCCCCGTTGATTTTGACAACGACCATTATTCCTACGGAGATTGACAAAGAGGCTTTGAATGTGGATATAATGAACCAATACCCCATTTCCTTCTATGAAGGGACTATGAAGCGACCAATTGCGAAAGAGGCTACAAAGTCGCTTGGAGTGAAAACGGTGGAAACGAGGTTAGAGAATGGCCTTGATGCCTTTGAAGGCTTCGGATATACCCATGAAACCACCGATGCTTGCCAATCGCCTAAAAACAACCCTTACAACACCTTAGATTCCATGAAAGAGAAAACTTTGATGCAGTTTGAGTTAGGAACGGTGATTAGAGCCGTTGATAACGAGATTCAAGCAGGGAAATTGATTAACCGACATTTGATTCGGGACATGAGAGGTAATTTGAGAGCCTATGGACAGCAAAAGACCCGATGCACTAAATGTGGGGCTTCTTATCGCCGTGTCCCTATTTCGGGCAAGTGTATCAATGTGATTAAGAAAGATGCCGAGAATCCGCTTACAGGTGAAGTGGAAGACCAAATCTGTAATCACAAACTGATTCTAACGGTGACTCAAGGTGCAGTAGCCAAATATGACGGTTTGATTGACCAAATTATTGAGCGATATGGTTGTGATGACTATACGGACAATCTGTATCGGTTGGTTTCATCGTGGGTAGCCGATACTTTCTCAAGTGATGAGGAAAATACGCAAAGGACTTTCGCTGAATTGGATGACTAAATACACACTTTACGATGGACTTGTTGCTAAAAGCCTCATTTAAGCCGTCAAACCTACTGTATGCTCATCAAGTGCTTCTTCGGAAATATCTTCGTCAAGATACTCCTTTTCATAATCCGCTACGGTATCTTCATCCCGTTTGCTCTCGTTGGCCGCCTTTGTCGGCTTTTTGAACAGGAAATCGCTGAAACTCATGCCTAAAAGTGCTAAGACACCAACAACGGCAATCGTGGCGAAATTGAAAGCACCTTTCCAATCGGTTTTAGGGGCTTCCTTGACTTCAATAGAAGATTCAGCACCTTCAATCAAATCGCTCATAAGAATCAATTGTCGGCTTCGTTATCTAAAGCCTTCGCACAAAGAGGACACTCGCCTATACGCACCCAATAATTGCATCCCTCTTGAGGACATAGGGTGGGAATCGCACCGCACACGCTATCATTCTTCCTCTTGAAGATATTGAGGTTGGGTAATAGAACGACTCTTACGGGTTTTCCAACCCTTGTTTCGGTGGCGGGGTGGGAAGAACCAACCCATTACAGTATCGGATGAACCGCTATCGCCACGCTTCCATGCTTTGACTCCATTTGTCCAAGAACCATGAGGTCGGTTGTCCGGGACACAATTGAGAGGATGGACTGTCTTTTCGGGATGGTCGCTGATATACTCTTTCTTATGTCGGCCTGTTTGATTGTAAGAACCCATGATTTTTCCATCCCTAACAACGGATATAAGAATGTTTCTATTCTTCTTGGGTGGAATCTTCCTCTTGTGGAAGGGCGGATTCTAAAGCCATAATGATACGCAAAATTTGAATAGCGGAATCTTTGCCTTTGATGGAAAGGTTATTCAAAATCTCAATCAATAGTCGCACATCTTCTTCGCCAATTCCAATGCTTGTCATGGTTTGACATTATCGGATTAGGTATCTAAATGTTCATTAACCACTTCACAAATTTATGACGGTATCAATCGCCATCACCACAGCGAAGTCGGGGCTTGCGAGGAATGAACCATCATTCTTTTGTAATTCCACACGAACTTGCCATGTTGTCCCATTCAAATCAGTAGTAATTTTGAATTGGGTGTCGGAATCAAGGATAGCCACAGGGCCAAATACTAACCCTCCTGTAATGATAGCCGACCTATCTTGTCCGTCAAACACACAAGTTTGGTCAAATACATCTTCTGTAAGGAAACCGATTTCCGATGCACCATAACCTGCCGAAGTAATCACATACCGAACTTGCATTTCTTCGGGGAAGTCGGAGGCGATAAGCCCTGCGGTATCAAAACGCAATCGGAAACTATGACTTGCTGATGTTGTTCCCGATGTTTGGAAAATCATGGATAGAGGGTCTGCGACTTCCCCTGATGCAACGGTGCATATCAATTGGTCGGCGGGGTCAAGTGCTGTTTGTGGGAGGGTGCTATCAAATGGTGTTGAAAGTAAGGCTTGAGTTTGAAGTTGCGTGACAGTAGGTTGGACAACAGTAGTAAGATTGGTTTTAACTGCACCTGCGGGAACGGTAATGGTTTGTGTTCCTTCGCCAAAAGTTCCATCTTTCAATAGAATTTTGAGTTTTATGTCAAAGGAACTTGATGTGCCTAAATTTTGGGCGGCAAAGGAACAAAATACTAACCTATCAACACCAACAGGGGTATTTCCTTTTGAAGTATTGGCTACAAATCCGTTAGGGGCAAATTCTAAGGGAATTGTGCTTTCACCGATTGTTGGTGCTTGTTCAAAAAAATCGGAAGGCGACCCTTCGGTGGCGCGTGTTGTAATAGTGACACCTTGACCTGCACTACCGCCCGCAGGGTAAAATCTTCCCGCATCACTTATAGGGTCGGCCTCCGTCACCCATACATTTAATTGAGAATTTGATGGTGTTTCATTCAAAGTAGTTTGATAAACGGCTTGCCTTCCCATATCATCGCCTGTGAAATCGGAAGTGGTGTATTGAATACGCATAGTGTGTTGAACTTGTTGAGAAGGGTCATCGCCCGAATAAAACTGCGCTAAACCGTCTGCGGGAACGGTAAATGAATTGCCCGAATTTAAGACAGTCGTTATTTGTTCGGAGGGGTCAATGGCGACTATCCCCGAACTTGTATCAAGTCCATAATTTGCGGTTGTAATTGTGATGGTGGAAATAGTAAGCGATTTACTACCGCCGCCACCACCACTCGCTTGCTGACAAACACCAACGAGAACAGGAACGCCCATGTCAATCACCCGATACAAACCCATGAAACTTGTAGGACTTGAGTGAGGTCTTGACGCAAAACAAAGGTTTTAGCCGTGTAATTCGTGGTAATTGTAATTGGAGTGCCTACGGAATCAGCCCCGTTAATTTGAGTTGTTCGTGTTGCATCGGGGCCACTTGTCACCGTTCCATCAACCCCATTTGTTGTGGAGTTATAAGATGAAATTGTGATGTTCGGAGTTTCCCCCAAATTCAAACCTGCTAAAACCGTCACTTGGTCGCCTATTTGCCATGTTCCATATCCGTTTTTCTCAACAGTTCCCGAAGGGGCAGGGCTGACAGTTTTTGCTGTGGGGTCAAACTCCCCTATTGTATTGTCTTGAGCAAGAACCAAATTGAGAGTAATAGCCGCCGCCGTGCCATCCACCACAATTAAACCACCTTGAGAGGGGTAGCAATCGTATGTTCCCGCACTACTAATGGTATTTTGGGTTTGTCCGAAAGATTGAGTCGTGGTCTTCCCTGTTTCCACTTGATATGCTGTGGTTGTTTGTCGGACACCGATTTCACTTACTGAACTGATTGCTTGAAGTGAGAATTCGTATTTTGTCGTGTCGGAAACAAGATTTCCACCTACAAGTGAACCTGCTGATTGAGCGAATTGGGTCGTTGTCCCACCAAGAGCCGAACCCGCCGTAAGCGTAGCGGGTGTGGTAGCCGTGTTGAAAGTCAAAGCACTATCCGCACCAAAAGCCCCTCCATTATTAAATTGAATCTCCGTGTTTGAACCTGCGGGCGTTCCGCCACCGCCACCTGCCGCTTCAAGGTTAATCGTTCCCGCACCGTTGGTAATCGTGATTGTGCCTCCTGTGGAAGTCAAAGTAGCCTTGTCAAAAACACCTGTTGCAGTATCACCAATTAACAATTGACCGTCTGTTGGGGCTGAACCATTATAACTACTGATGGAATTTCCAAAAGCGACATCTCCACCGTTAGCACATAGGGTTAAGGTTTGGCCGACTCTTGTTAAAACGGCATTGTTTGTCGTGGCGTTATCGGCTAATTCAATCGCCGCCGTTCCATCGGTGGAAAGGAATTTAGCGATGATGTTATCGGCGGTGGAAACATGGAGTGAAGATGATGGCGTTGTTCCAATTCCGACATCAACATTGAAAGTAGCATTATCAGCCGAAGCATCCACGAAAAAGGCCGAAGTTTGGTTATCAGTTTCCACTCGGAAATCCACATCAGCACGGCCACTATCGTTCACAACAACGGCAGGGTTTCCATCGCCTCTAATACTCAACATATCAGTCAAGTTTCCACTATTGGTCGCTGTTCTAACACGGAAGAAAATTCTTCCCGCTTCCCCTCCATCGGCAGGGTCTAAAATGTCAGCGAAAATATCTGCATAAGAAACGGTTGCCGCCGCCGAGTTTTTACCTTGAAAGTGAACATGGCCTAAATCATCGTTAGCGGCAGGGGAAGTGGAATTGTGGAATAGTTTGAGGTCAGGAGAGGCCGTAGCCCCATCATCGTCAATTTGAAGGGTTAGACCCGCCGTTCCTGTGGTTTGTTGTTTAATTAAGAGCGCACCATTAGTCGGATTGAATGTAAAGTTTGAATCGCCCGTAATGGTGCTTGCACCACTCCAATAAGTGACTTGATTTGCCGAACCCGTTCCCGTAGGGCTTGTGCCATCAGTAGCAATTTCAATACTCCCTGCGCCATCAGTAATGGTAATACCCGAACCTTGTGTCAAATTGGCTTTAGAGAAAGTGCTACCATTTCCAATGAGTAATTCACCGTCAAGAGGGGTTGCTGTCCCACCGAAACCGTAATTCTTAATCGGGGCGATGTCTAATGTTCGGTTTTGAGCATCGGAAAAGATATTTACCGTTCCACCTAATGAAAGGTGTCTAAAATCGCCATCAACATCGCCATCGGGGTTCACATCAAAACTCATGTTTGGGTCGCCTACAATTTCGCCCGAAATAGTAAGCATTCTAACTTCGGCGGCATCATTGGTAATGTAAAAATCTAAACTGCCACCATAGGTAGCAACACCCGCACTATCAAGTCTTGATTCAATTCTTGCGTAAGTTAATTCTCCACCTGTGTTTCCTTCGTTAGCATTAAACTTAATCGCACCAATTAAATCATCTGCCGCAGGTGAAGACGAATTGCGATATAATTTAACATCGGGTGCATTGGTGGCATCGTTATCTGTGGATTCAACCACAAACATATCATCAACGCCCGTATCAACAATTTTTAATTGGCGACTCCCTGCTGTGGACACATAAGTTAATCCTGTGGAGTATTCAAGAGCCGTAGCCCCATTATTTACTTTCAAAAATTCGTCAGCACTTCCAAGAGAATTTAATCCTGTTCCACCACTTCCGACTTCAAGTGTCCCTGCTACGGTGATTGAACCTGTGGTCGCCACCGCAGGGGTTAAACCTGTGCTTCCAAAGGATAATTGAGTGACTCCACCTCCGCCACCGCCTCCGCCTGTGGAGTTAATAGTGACTGAACCGTTGCCATTATCCGTTAAGGTAAGGTTGCTATCTAATTGAATTTGACTAACACCGAAAACATCAACCGTATTATCGGTTTTTTTGACATTCAAACCCGCCTTACCCGAATTAGAACCTGTGTAAATGTTTCCCATCTTACCTCACCATCAGTTAGCCACATTTTGAATTTGAACCTTATCTGTTTCCAAGAAGCCCATCTTCTGTTCCGACCAACCCGCAAAGCAAGCCTCAATTTCGCCTGTGGTAATGTTTGTTGCCGCCCCTGCATCGCCTGTGCGGTTAATGACACGAAGAACGATTTGCTTCTCAACAAAGATAGGGACATCAAATTTCCATTGGTCAATCTTTGGCGTGACAGGCGACCATTGGAAGTCAGCCCATTCCATCAACAAAATGCTATCAACCCAAATTTGGTAAGTGATACCGCCTGTGGTGGGGACTCCGGGAACTTCCGAATGGCCGAAACTGCAAATCTTGTAAAATTCGCCAATGGAAGCAGGGACAAATGTTCCGACTGTTCCCGCAATTGTTGAACCTGTGCCTCCGGGAATTGGGGCATTAGGAATGGAAGCATCTTGGTTGAAATTAGGATTTATCATTTCGGGGTTATTGACAAGGCTATTTGAAGGAATTTGTGGTGGTGCAAGGTCAGCAATTGGTTGTGCGGTGGAAGATGCGGTTGTGCCTTCGGCTCTTGTCACATTCAAAACGCAAATATCCAAGAATGTGTTATTGTTTAGGTTAATATCCGCAAAATTGACCTTTTGGCGTTGAATTACATTCGCTGATGTAGGGCGTGGAACAAGGTGAAATGGGAAAACCGATGTGAAAAGCATGGTTTCTTGTGTTCCAAGTGATACAGGGGCTTGAGTTTGACGGTCATAAATTGACGGGTCAAGACCTTGACGAACAGGTGTGGCTTTCTCCACATGGCCGGGTCGGTTCAAATCGTGGTATGGTTGTGGCGTAGGTTCAACACTATCTCCTTGTTGAGAATATCCCGTTTGCAGGGCTTGTTGCGTCTTGTTGTAGGGATTAACTTTCTTCCTACGAGCCTCATACGGATTAGCGGAATTTTTAGAAGCCATACTGTTTCATTATCCGTCTTGTTATCTAAAGGTGTTCGCTCTTTTCTTCTTACAATCAACGCATCCGGGACATCATATAGAACGAAAATACTGAAATAATCAAGTTAAATGAAAAATCCTTACAAATCGCCATCATAATCTTGTTGAGTGGCTATTCCTTGATTTTTGCGTTCCCTCTTTCGGCGTTCCCTTTCACTTCTCATCGCCTCAAGATAAAATTCAAAGGTATCAGTTTGAAGTCCCTTGCTCTTGAGTAGTAATCGGCGGTAATTTTCCACCGTGCCGACATTGACAGGGATGCCGAGATTCATTAACTGTCGTGCCATCAACCCATCCGTGCCACTAAAAAGCGTGTAAGTGACATAAACGGCGGCTAACATGGTTGAGGAAGGGATATTGAGCCAAGAGTTGTCTTCCGACGACAATTGAATGTCGTTAAACAAGGTGTAGCGAATATCAAGGGTTTGGTCGGGTAAAACATACACAGGAGGCCACAATTCGTAATAAGGTTCGTCATAAGTTTGACGAGGATAAGGAGAGGCGAAACCCGATACTCCCGATGACCATACATTTTGCGGGTCTTGATAGTAATTCGTAGTGTCAATGACAACATTGACAAACATATTTGGATTCCATTTTACTAAGTCATTGTTGATTACTACTGCACCATAAGGGGAAACTCCGGGTGTGCTACTTACTTTGTCAAGCACGATAAACTCATCTTCACCCACTAATCCCGTTTGACCTTGAATGTTCCCAAATGCCCCTGTAAAAATGGAATGTTCAATTCCGGGTGGTGGATAATGACCTTGAGAACTCGCAGGGCGACCATCGGTATCATCACCGAATAATTCCCAAGAATACTGCAATTTACGAATAGCCATCATTACACCTTCCTACGAGCCTGTTCAATGGCTTCGGGTAATTCCGCCATACCTGCATACAAATGAGTTTTAATCAAATCTTGCTTATATCTCCACAAGTTTTCAACAGTAAGAGGCCAACCTGCATCAATTAGCCTTTGGGCTACGATGGAATCCGCCCCATCAATGAGAAGATATTTGATAAAGCAACGGGCTACCTTGAGGTCGGTTGCAGTTTTGAGAGCAAGAGTGCCTTCGGCATAAGGCCATACACCGCCCGAATTGTTTTTAACTTCCACACTCCACCTGTCGCCGGGTTTTATGATAACAGGTGGTTGAAGTCCCTCTTTGTAATCGTAATTGTTAATCCCACTTAAACGCCCTAAAGCAAGTGTGGTAGCAGTTGAAGCGGGCGCACCGTTGGGGAATGGAACAAGATGACCACTAATGCCTCCTTGTCTTGACGGCACACCATCGGGGTCTTGAAAATAACGAGTGGTGTTCACAATGATTTGAGCGTTAAAAGATTCGGGATAAACAGCAATCCCATCCAAAACAATGAATTGATAGGCTTTCAATTGGCCGGGAATGTCAAGATTATTTCCAATATCGCCGTTGAAAATATCCACTACGGCATTATTCTCAATAGGGACAACACACCAAAATTGTTTTTCGGAAGCCGTGCCTAACTTGTAATTTGTAGCCGAGATGGGATAGGCGTTAAGAACGACACGGTTAAATTCGTTATTGGAAACGAGAGCAGGGGTAATCAAGAAATTCTTAGATTGACCGATGTTTCGCCATTCATAGCATTGACGGCGAAGGCTCATAACTAACGATTGTTGCCGTTGCTATCTAAACGATTTGATTAAACGCCACGATAGCCGGGAGGGGCTTTTTGGATAGCCAATTCACCGATTAAATCAACGACTACACGGCGTTCACGGTTTGCCGCAGTAGGAATTGCGGAACGAGTGGTGACGGTCACGGAAAGTGGTTGTTGGAATAGAACAAGGACAGGAGATGGGAACATAAGGATTCCACCGCCGTTTGCGATGTTGTTAGCCAACCAAGAAACATCAAATTGGTTAGAAGGAACATTGTTTGCACCGACTTGAATAGAAACGGCGAAATCATTTAGAGAAGTAGCAGTAGCGTTGGTTTCATCATCAACACGAACAGCGATACCGTAAATTCGGACTTCTTCGTTGTTGGCTTGGTTCGTGTAAATTGAAACTACTTGACTTGTGTTGGCCGCAACATCAGTCGCACTTGCGTCAAAAGTATAGCGGGTAGTATAAATTTCAGGTTGTGGGTCTTGATTTGCCATTCATAATCACCTGTATGGTATTCAATTGGTGTTCTTGTTATCTAAAGGTTCTTCATTCAACGCATCTTCCCTGTTGCCTCGCAACCGTTGGTAATGGGGTTTAATGACATAATAAAGGGCGAGAAAAACAATGAAATCAAGGAGGAAGGCCCATGCGCCAAGATTTTCAATGTCCCGTATCATTTGGGGGAGGTAAATGACGGGAGAAACCGCACCTAAGCGAATGTATAAACTCAAACTCCAAGTCCACGCAATTTGAAAAAGAATGAGAAGGGCTAACGCATAGCGAGAAATTCTCATGCAAATAACTCCTGTTCATCGTGAATTTCGGGGGCGGGGGCGACTCCTAAATCCTCAATTGTAGGGGGTTCAACATTTTCTTTATCCAAATATGCACAAAAGAAAGCGTAGGCTTTGGGAATAAAATCTTGTAATTCTTCTTCCACATTTCTTTCGTTTTCTTCGGCGGCTGTTATTACTATTTGGCGCATTTGAGTGAATAAACCGATAGTTTCGTAAAAATCTGCATTGAAAACGCTTTTGTAAAGTCCTGATAATTTGTCAGCATTGTATTGCACAAGAACCGCACCGACTACGGCACAAGTGGAAACGGCGGCGGTAAAGCCAAGAAGCAACCATTCCATGTAAGGAGTAGGTTCAATGATAAAAGGAATAATTTGAATACAAAAAATAACAAGCAAACAAGTTTTGAGCAATTGTCTTCCTGTCAAGTATTCTTGTTCCACAATGGAGGATAATTCAGTTTTCGTCATTGGTCATCACTCCTAAAAAGTAGGTGTTTAGAGATTGTTTGAAGGTATTCATAACCGTAAGTTTGCATTTCCTTAATCACTTTCTTTGTCCAATTGCCTGTGCGGTCAATGAAAAACATTTGGGAACGGAAAATGCCTTGATTGTGAAGCATGGTAAAGTCGGAGTAAGAGTAAAGATTCAACATTTGGTCTTTGTATTCCATTTGAGGAAAAACCATAGGCACGGTTTCTATGTCTTCTATAATTTCAGTTTGATTTTGAGAATGCAAATTAAACTGTTCCCATTCTTGTTCCCACATTCTATCCCAAAAAGGCTTATTAGAGTAGTATTCGGGGCCAAGTGAGCGTTTTCTATCTTCCATGAAAGCAGTTTTACGGTGGATAACATCGGAAATAATGTCATCCTCGTCTTGCATAAATGCTTATAGGGTGATTTGCTATCTATACCTGTTGCTCAACCTTGTCAATGATGTAGCCACTTAGAGTGGAAGCCACAAGAACGATTGTTGCCATCTTGACTAAAGATTTACCCGTTGGAAAGGTAAAGTTTTCCCATTTGAAAGGCATATTCTTTGATTCCAAAATACCGTAGTTATAGTGAATTAAGGCTTCGGTAAAGAAAACGGCGAAGGTGACTCCCGAAATGATTAAGAATTCTTTTTTCATACCGCATCACCATTTTTCAAAACAATATCGGAAAGAGCGACACCGACAACAACCACAGGTAAGGCTAACAAAATCCAATCACTACGGGTAAAAACATGAGTGGGGAAACCGTAAGTGCGGTAATTTTTGAATCCGTTGATTAACATAGAAGAAAAGAAAGCCATTGAACCAACGGCAGGGATAACCCATGAACGCCATGCTTGACGGGCTTGTTCGTTGGCTGTTTCCGCAGGGGCGTTAGCCATCTTTTCAATCTTTTCGGCTTCGTCTTGGTTAGGTATAGTATCACCCCTTAATCTTCTTGTAGCCAAAGTATAATCCACCAAGAGCGACAACACCAAAACTCGCTTTTATCAAGTTTGATGACTTAATTTTGGCTTTTGGTTGTGCTGTTACGGCTGTCTGTCCTTGAATTTCTTGGTCGGTTTGGGCTTCATCACCTTCTCGGCAACCGAAGACATTAGACCAAAGCGGATTACAAACTCGTTCTTGGTAAGCATCCCTCGCTTGTGCGCCGGGTGCGGAGTCAAGATACGCTAAGGCTTGCATATCGGTTGGATTCCACTTGACTAAAGAGCCACCTTGTAAAGAATAAGGAATACCTGCGGGGCCGTAAGGTTGGTAGGCTTGACCATCTTGGTTAAGAGCAGTTAATTGAGGAACAAACGCCATCCATGATGAGGTTGATTTGCCCTTAGAAATTGGTTGCCCTGCCGAAGTATAACCGATAATTTCTTGTTTTGTAGTGGTGCATCCGGGACTTCCTGTGGTGCATCCTGTCGGAGTATTGACATTGACATAACAAGTTTGCATTCCCAATGCGCCGGGTTCACAAGAAATGTTGTAGCCGTTTGACATAAGGGTTATTGGTCTTCCTTGCTATCTAAAAACAATCATTCGTAGTTTCGGATAGCGATACCTTTCGGGAATCGGGGGATTCCATCATCGGTCATTTCAAAATAGCGAACCGTAAGAGTAGCACCAATGTAATCATCACCGTTTTTGAAGTATTCGGTTCTTTCCGCTACTGTGCCTTTCGGTTGGGCGGAGAAAAGGTCGCCATTTTCAGTCATACAAATCCAAATAACTGTTCCTTTCGCATTTCCGTTGCCTTCTTCGTAGCCGACAATTTCAAACTCTTGGTCAAAAAACTCCTTGAATTTTTGGAGATGTTTAGAACGCTTGTTAATGCCATATTCGCCGTCTTTGTTGCGAATCATAATGCCCTCGTAGCCTTCTTTTACAAATTTGTCGTGATGGGCTTTAACATCGCTTTTGTCATTTAATTGGAAATTTTCAGTAGGAATGAGGTTTTGAGGCGGGAATGTTCCAAGAATTGTTCTTAACTTATCATACCGCTTTTGGAAACCTGCTTTGCGGTCATCGGGGTCAAGCATATCGTAAAGTCGGTAGGAAATCTGTTTCAATTTGTCCTCATCACCGGGTTTCAAAGTTTCCCTTCGGACTAAACCGACAACCTCTTGGAAAGTGAGTGTATCGGAATACAATTCACCATCAAGGAATGCACCATCGGGAATGCCTTTCAAAGACGCAATTTGTTGTCTTAGGTGTTTCATGTGAGGAAACTCTTTACCTTTGCGGGATTTCAATGAAACCGAACCATCGGGGTTAATAGATGCCATGCAACGCACACCATCAAACTTTCTTTGACCGATAGCGGGATAGGAAACATCGTGGCTACGCTTATTGAAATCAAGAGCAAGCATAGGAAGAATAACGAGAGTATCTTGTGCTTCTTTGATGGTATCAAAATAGCCTTCATCACGCTTTTTGCTTACCTTTGATTCTAACTCAAACATGGCTTGACCTTTAGCATCCCGACCTTGCTTTCCTTGCCAATAGATTCGGGGTCGGTTGGTGGTTTTGTTTCCATCAAGCAAACCTGTTTCCACACCCATGATAAAACGATTATTAGGGGCGGAATCAACATAACCTCGCCATTGACGGATTTTCCCCTTTGAATCTTGCTTGTAAAGAAACTTTTCCATTAGAACCATAAATATCAATTCCTTTTACACCTTAATTAAGGTATCATAGGTTGAAGCGGTCAAAAATCTTCTTGATTCTGTCGCCTCCAAGTAGGGCAACCGCACCCACACCGATACCAAGCATACCCAAAGCCAATTTCATGTTAGAACCTTCGGCTTCCATATTTTCGTTAGAAGGTTCGCTTCCTGTGGCTTCGGCAGGTTCGGGAGTGGATGATGGGCCGCTTGGAGATGGGCTTCCTACGGTATCACTCCAATGTTCCTGTGTTTCATTAGGATGTCTTTTGAAAGTAGCAGGGTCTAATTCCTTGACAACCTTCATTTCGTTAATTGTGCAATTGCAGGGAAGAATCAATCCACCACTTGCCTTTCTCAATTCTCCGAAAGTATTTCCTCTAAATTTAGGTAATGACTCATGTTCATACAAAATTTCGTAAGATTCTTGGGCTATTTCGTCAGCCGTGTAGGTCTTACCGATTGTGTTTCCGACTTCAAGAGGGCAACCATCAACATGAACCATTAACGGCCAATCATCTAATTGGATTTTGTATTGTGTTTGACCTGTGGCTTCAAAAGATTCAGCCATCATATCTTTTACATTTCGTGAACAGTAGTCATGTAATTGGTCAATTTTGAATCGCATAAACTCTCCGTCATCTCCAAACTCTTTCTTGATACGGTTAAATTCTTTGCGGTAATCATCGTAAGTTTTGACATGGGAAAAATCATTGTCAAAAGATTCAGCCTTTTGCTTCAAAATCTTCTTGAAAACGGTCTTTTCCCTATCCGTATCAATACTTGGGCGATAAACGACTTCGTTATCCATGCCGTCTTTGTGTCCTTTGGTGTAAGCGTAAGTATAACCATCGGATTCGGATTCGTGTTCCGCCGCCAAACCGTAGTGTCTTTTGTCGCCATAATCGGTGGAAGTATCAACATCAACCGAACCGACACCCTCAACATCAATTTCAAAGTTATCCTCGCCTTCGTATGGCTCGCTTCCAATTTCATCGTAAATAGCATCGTGAATATAATCTTCTTCCTCATCGGAAACTGTTTCCTTTGCTGTTGTCCAATCATAAGTGGTGATAGGGTTATCGTAGCGGAATTCATACATGACTTTTTCTTCCCTCGCAATCATATCATGCTCTATTTCGCCACTACCGCTTGCCTCATAAATACGGGAATAATCAGTTTCACTTTCGTAAGGGTCATAATCATCTTCCTCCGCACCAAAGAGGGCGACACCTGCCGCCAAAGCACCAACACCAAGAGCGACTTTAGCACCTGTGGATAATCCCTCATCGGATTCTTCCTCATCTTTGCTTTCGTCTTCCTTGACAGGGCGAGTGACCTTTGCTTGCACGGCTTCGTAGGTTTCCGCATTCAAAACATAGCCTCTTACCAAGAATCCGTATTCATCGGAAAGATAGTCAGCAATTTCATCTTCCACAACGGAGGATGGAACGAGAACCGAAGCGGGCAAATCCACATCTTCGTCATCTGTTTCCCAATCAATATCAGTAATTTCAAGAGTTTCAGCCTCTTTTTCCGTGTTTTCGTCATCAGGGGCCTCTTGTTCTTCTTCGTTTTCTTCTTCAATATCGGTCAATTCCAATTTGTCGCCTTCTTGTAAAACGACTGTGAATTCTTGAGTTTTAGGTTCTTCCTTTTCTTCCTCTTTTTCGTCTTTCTTACCAAACAATCCAAGTGCTTCTTTGACATCCAAATCATAGTTTCTTTGAGTGTAAATTACATCACCATCGCCTTCGGCATCAACCTCAAGTAATTTCACTTCGGGGTGTTCCAAATAAATGTCGTAGTAAGCATTTATGGCATCTTGCTCATCGTCATAATCTCCGTAATGTTCCCAACCATCTTCCATATTGTATTTGACTTCTAATTGGTAAAATCCGCCTTCTTCGGCTGAAAAGTTTTCATTTGACGGTTCTTGCGGGAAGGGTTTCTCCGAAGGTGCAGGGGGTTCAACATCAGCAGGGGAGGGATTGCCTACGGTATCAGCATGATTTTCATAAAACTCTTTAGCATCTTCGGAAATATCATCTTGGGGCTTCTCAATTGGCATGATTCCTACGGGAACAAAGCCGTCTTTTTCCTCTTGTCCGATTTTGTGCGCTCGCATTTTCACATCGCCATTTTTCGTTCCCGAAATGATGACCGCTTCCGCTTGGTGATTATCAGCCATTTTTTCAATCTTCTCAACGGCTTCTTTATCAATGGGTTCTATCAATTTCGGGGTAAATCCATCCGATTTTGTTTTTCCTACTCGGAATAATTTGTTTTCTCTAAAACCGTCTTTCGTTCCCGTAATGATGACCGCTTCCGCTTCTTTAGCATCAAAACCATAGACCTTCACGAAATCTTCCTTAGAAACGGTCTTAGGGAGGGTTTTTCGGCCATCGTATTCACCTTCAAGGAGATAGCGAATTGAGCCACCTTTGGATTTCATCGCACGACCATTAACAATAGTGGCTTCGTGTTTGGATTTCAACGAGGGAACATAACCTAAGAAAGTCGTCTTAGTCATAGATTACCATTAGCCGTGCCACTATCTAATACTCTCCATGAACAATTGTTCATGGTTTATGAAGAAAATTACCACAACATTCCTGTATCTTTGGGTCGGTAAAGAACCCCTTCTTGACCGAATGCAGGGATTGAACCGATGGAAGGAACATGATATGCGGAATCTTCGGCGGAAAGGTAATCAAAGTGATAACTTTCTTGTTGAGCCTCCGCTTCTTTTTCTTCTTCGGCTTCCGCTTCCATTGATTCAATTTCCTCTTGTTGTTCCTCTATAACCGTTTGAGATTCGTCAAGGAGGCGTTCATAGCGTTCCTTTTCAGTTTGGGCGGTCATACCACGATTGAGTCCACCGAGAGCGTAGCCAAGCGGTAGGAAGCCTCCAACGGCAAGAACGATGGTGGAGAGTGAACCTTCAAACATAGGTGCATCTTTGTTAGCAAATCGGTCATAGCCATAAATGGCGAAAGAGGCAACGGAAATACAAATAGCGGCGAGTGTGCCTTTTTGCTTGGCTTCCATCGCTAACGGAGTTTCCACAGGTTCTTCCTCATCATCCATTTCCCCTGCGAGAACCTTGTCCCGCAAATCACGGAAGTCAAGAACAGCACTCATGGTGTTATTTGGGCGTTCCCGTTATCTAAAGACACCGACACTTCAAACTGCATTGGTGAAGGCAATAAAAGCCTCTTGCATGGACTTCATGTTTTCGTCATGGCGTGTCGTTTCGTTAGAAATTTGGCGAGCCAATTGAGCGCATCGGTGGGAATGACCGTCAATCATTTCCTTTCGGCGTTGATTGTATCGGGTAGTGATGATTTTTTGTTGAGCATCCGTCAAGGTAATGTTTGCCATATCAAATTCAAAGCCAACAAGGGTGTTCCAATGAATCCATGTGGTTCGCTTTTCACCGTAAGAGTAATCGTAATACTCAATGCCATAGCGGTTGTTCAAAGAATGGGATTGAATACCTGCGAGGGTGGAAATCAATGTGAGCGCATCGGCTTCTTCGTCAGCATCACCGTTGGAAAGCATATCATTGATTTTGTCAGTAATTGCCTTCACCATGTTATTATGCGTCTTGAGATTATTCGTTTCCTCTTGCTTCTTTGCTTTTTCAAGTGCAGATTCAGCCTTCTTAGCATCGTCAATAATTTGTTTCATCTTGGCTTCCCAATCCGCCTTTAGACCTGCAAAGGTTGGAGTGTGCTTTCCGAACAAATGCGAGATTAGACCGCATGAAAGGGTGTTTTTCTTAGAAACTTGGTCAAAAGGTTGCTTGAAGAAGCACCAATCGGAACGGTGGCGAGAAGTCCACGATTGCGCCATAGAAACTACCTGTGGATTAGCAAGAGCAAATTCGTGCAGGGCGGCGATTTCAAGGTGAAGGCGAGGATTCTTGGACTTCATGGAAGATACCATAGCCCCTATTTCAGCATCAGTAAAAGTATTAAAGGCATCTAAATCAAAGTGTTGGGTATTGTTGTAATATGATTCGTAAGCAACATACGGAATCAAATAAGCGAGGTTGATGTTGAAAAGATAAGTGGTGGGGTGATTTACCATGCTTTCAAAGTGATTATCGGCAGTTTCACCGTTGAACATATTGGCATACCATCGGGGCTGAACAATGTTTCGGGAGTGTGAGTTTGGAGGGTTAAACCTTCCACCAACATTTTCTCCGATGGTGTTAAGGGTTGTCCAAATGTCCCCGTAAGCCTTCTCAAAGGTAGCATTGTGGTCAGGGTGTGATGGGTCAAGACCCCAACGAGTGTTTGAGTGTTGCTTCAATTGATTACGCATAATCTTCAAGTTATCAAGAATGGTTGAACGGTGTGAGGCAAACTCCTTCTCAAGAGTTTCCGTTAGCATGAAATTGACGATGTGGTGAAGAATATCAGTTAGACTTCCATACTGATAACCTTGAGTTAGATTAGCAACATTCTGTTGGTATTGGTCGGCAGGGATTCCTCCGACTTTAACATCATGGTATCGTGCTTCTTGAAGGAATGTCCAAATAGTGTGGTCAGCGTTCAAGTTAGCATTGAGGCTTTCAATGAAGGCATTCTTGTCCTTGTGGAGAGGGTCAAAATTCAATTGGCTGTTTCGGATGGCTCGGTTGCTCATGTTTTTTCCAACGAACCAAACGGGTTAATAAAGTTTTCTTTCACGGCGTTAAGTGAAAAAGTCAAAAACGATGTATAGACCTAAAATCAAGTTAAGCCCGTAAAATGAAAACGGCTTACATCCACGATTGGCCGCTTTCTAAAGAATCCATGCCTTCGTTAAATTCAGCGATGGTCTTTTTCAATTGAGCCTCTTTCCATTCTTCCCAAATCGTTTTTGTTTCAGGAATGTAGGCAGGGGGTGGGGTCAATAGCCTTCCTCGTCTTTTGTCAAACTGTTCCATAAGATACTCTTTCAATTTACCCGTTGATTTCAAGTTAGCCCACATAGCCTTCTCTTGAATGGATTTTTGATAGTCAGCCAAGATTTCTTGCGAATACATTTCAATGTAGCGAGCATTAAGGTATTCTTTCCATAGGATGACAAAGTAATCAAATGCTTCTTTGGCTTGCTTATCCACAACGGATTTATCGGGAAGGCGAAGGAATACTTTGCCCCTGTGTTCAATTTGTGCGTATGGTATTTGAGTTCCACCATACACAGGCCATCCGTTTGTAAAGGAAGGTGGAAGGTCTTTCAAATAACGAACATTTTTCCTTCCGTAGCGACCATCCTTGTAAGTAATATATTTCACTTGTGGATTCAATTCCATCCAATGTTTCAAAGCCATACTTAGTCCCCATTCCAAGTAAGCAAATGGAGTCCCCTTCATGTCGGGGTCTAAAGGTTGATTTTGAATAGAGGTTTGATAGTTTTTTCCATAAACCCCTGCCGCCATATCAATCGGATATTGCGCTCTTTGTTTGGCGACAAACTTCCAATTGAGAGTAGGGTATTTCCATGATTCGTAAGTAAATCGGGCGTTAGGGTTGTAAATGTTTCCGACAAATTCTTGGGCTTTAGGATATGGGATTTGGTTTCCCTTAGAATCGTATTGAGAAGGTAGCCGTGCATTCCTATCATACAATGGGATTTGATAGCCATTTTTATACCGATTCAATTGTGGGATTTCCCAAGTCCGAGTGTTTTTTTCAAGGTTTTTCATCAACCATTCTTTGTATGATGGATAGTCGGGAGATGCAACAAAATTAGGAATTAAACCCCTTCGGCTTAGTTTTTTAACTGTTTCTTCACGAATTGGATTGGTGAATTCCTCGCTATACCTGTGATGACGATAGTTTTCTTCGTCAATGATAAATTGAAGTTTTCTTTTGTCAATTGCTCGCCCGCTTTGCGCCATAAACACTTGATTTTCAGCACCCTTATTTGAAGTTTTCTCCCCTTTTAGAAGAAAACCTGCACCTGCGACTAAGGTTGCGATAGCGACAATACCTAAGTTTTTGTCAATCATTCATTTCCCACCGCACTACCCGAATAATTTTGTCCGAAGGCGGCGTTAGTGTAAGCGGCGGCGTTCATCCAAGATGCGCCATCAATTAACATTTCAAGATTGTTTTGTGCCGCCATTGGATATGCAGTTTGTCCCACATAATTTCCCGAACCCGATACAGGTTCAGCAAGTGGAGTAATAACAGGCATAGAAGTGCCTCCCGAATTGATAGGGATTTGATACAGACGGTTTGTTCCTACGATAACTTCGCCACGCTCATTGACACCTGCTGTGCCGTTAGCACCATCGGCTTCTTTGGTTTCTTTGCCCTTGAAAAGACCTGTAATGAAAGCCTTTGAGGAATCAACAAGTGGTTGTAATTCTTCGTCAAAGATGTATAACAATAGCCCTGCTACTGCCGCACCGCTAAGAAAGGTTTTCATGGTAGTCATTTAT
>CEVB01159274.1_pt1 | contig 20059 bp, 6 predicted proteins | sample 531381 | NCBI WGS metagenome assembly CEVB01 (sample SAMEA2622763, study PRJEB7988) | marine metagenome | biome: marine biome (ENVO:00000447); feature: surface water layer (ENVO:00002042); material: "saline water (ENVO:00002010), including plankton (ENVO:xxxxxxxx)" | depth 5 m | reverse complement strand
TTTAGACAACGTATGTCTACAACTGGATATCAACGCATTCTCGTACATCAATTCGGGAGAACGAGAATACGACGCTGTTGCGGACATCCCGAAGGAAAAAGCTAAGCTGATTATCCGTAAGATTAATCAGTACAAAAATAACAAAGACCTAATCCCTGATGGTATTAAGGGATATGACCCTAACTGGAGAAATTGATGAAGATCACTTACAGTACCCCCAATAAGAGAATTACAGTTGAAATCGAGGCTGAAAGCCAAAGAGAGGCCTTTGCCGAGCTCGCAAACTTCCAAGAGGTATTTGACAATACTGAATGTGGAAAATGCGGCAGCGATAACGTTGTGTTCTGTACTAGAACTGTGGACGACAACCTCTACTATGAATTGAGATGTCGTGACTGCGGAGCTAAGCTAAGCTTTGGTGTTATGAAGAAGGGCGGTAGGCTCTTTCCTAAGCGCAAGGACAAGGATGGTAAATGGCTTCCAGACAATGGATGGGTCAAGTGGAATGCTGAAACCCAACGCGAGGAATAAGATGAGAGCCATCCTGAAGGTGAAATCCATTTAAGAGATGCTCAATAGAAACCCTACCAGAAATGGTAGGGTTTTTTAATGGCATAAAAAAACGCCCTGCGAACAGGGCGTTTGCTACGAGCATTAGAGATATTCCAGCTCGACATATAACCCATACTGGGTCTTACTGCCGATACTGTCTGGCGAAGCTGAGATGCCCACATACCAGTCATGCTGAGTGTACTGTCGAGTGTTTCCACTACCGTCACCAGCGTGTTGGCCACTTGGGCCGGGAGACTGAGCAAGGGGAACGTAAATCCCACTTCCGCCTACGGTATTTGTACCGGCTGGAAGTCTATCGCTGGGATTTGGAGAGCCTTGAATCGCTCCCTGAGCATCAGCGCCAGTAGAACTTGCACTACCCCACCAGACGGAATCTCCAGAGCCTTCTACACTTGTGCTTGTGGCTGGGTGAATAAACTCACACGCACGAGTAATCACCCCACTAGCAGGGTGGTTTTTGTTTACTCTGTCAAAGATTCTCATCTTGCAGTTCTGCGTTCTAACTGCCGTAGCGTTAGTAAACCTAATATTTAATGTAGCTTTGCTATTAGGAATGTATTTTAAGCCAGTAGGAGGCGTAGCCCACTGAACACTGGCTAAAGTGTCAGAATAGTATTTATTATTGTTTGTAGCGCCACCATTAGTGCTTCCATTACCATCGGTAATGAATGTAGTACTTTGAAATGTGTTTAGTTCTACCGATTGACCGAAAGAACCACCAAAGAATCCAAGTCCAGATCCCGAAAGGTGATTTACTGCGGTATTACCGGCATAAAATGCAATACTAGCCATTATGTTTTACTCCTAAAGCTATTAGGTCTATATTAATATACACTATTCTTGAAAAAAGCCTTTTGTTTTCTTAGGCTTCTTACCATAAGGGAATAGGTTGTTTAGTTTCTCTTGTCTTCCTCCGCATCCGCAGTCTTTACCCATAGCCTCAAAGGCGGTATCTACTACCTTTTTGATACCTGTGGCCTTTGTAAATTTTGCAAATGTGTCTCCAAAACCTCTAGATTCCTTGGGAATTCTAGGATCTCCCATGAAGTATTCTTCTTGGCCTTCCTCTTCTTTAGCTTCCTCTTGGCGTTCTATCTCTTGACCAACTACTCTATTGTCCACAATTCTGTGTTCTTGCATTGGCCCTATGCCTTGCTCCCACAAATCAAAATATTTATGATTGAACTTGCATAAATTTTGCAAACTAGGAGTCTTTTGGCATTGGTGTCTTGGGCAGTATATGTTCGACTCGCTATAAGGACAATCGCACTTTGTGTGCATGGAATCTGCCTGCTCGTCGTCGTTGAAAAATCCTTTTGTCATTTACCCACCTCCTGTCTCTGGTCTTATAGTTCTTGCCTGTTCGTGTAGATGTACTTTTAGAACTGCCGTCCCAACTCCGGGCTCTGTCTGTACCATAACCGGACCTCCCGGAAGATCATATCCTTTTGATGTTATTATACCCTTCGGTGGCTTGAAGTGCTGACATGTTTCGTCTGGCATAAGCATATAGTATGTCATGTTCAGAGGAAGATCGCTGTTGTTTTCTCTACAGCTCACAGAGGCGGTAGGCAGTGCTTCTGGGACGCCTATATTTATATTAAATGAACCTACATGCCTACTCCAATATCCATATATCTTTTCATCTTCCAGTCCTAAGTCTTCTGGGAATACCCATCCGGTAAACACTCTCTTAGGGACGGCTCCTGACTGTCTTAAGAAATCACCAGCCCCATTAAACTGAGTGCCAAAGAACATATTTGGTTTTTTCGCAGCAAAGGTAAACTCACTTCCTATAGATGGTCTAGGCCGAACAGTGTCTGAACTAGGCATTCCTGCCACTTGGCTTGAAATTCCTCCATGCCCTTCTGGGTCGTTTTTCCTATAGCCTTCTAGATTTAATATATTTCCTCTGTCGGTTCTTTCTGAGAATAACTGGACATAATCATCGCTAGTACTAGGTGCGTGTTCCCTGTGAGAACAAACGGCACTGTAGGTCACACTTGGAAGACATCCGCCTTGGATACAAATGCCAGTAGGATCTCTCTTGTCACAGAAATATGTACACTCAGGATCTGCCACGCAACCATTTTCATCTTGCGCCTTGCTAAAGCATCTTCCGGCCACCTCGTCAAGCCTATCGGTCTCCCTGATTGCGCTAATTTCAAGCAGTGTTTGTCCTTCTATCGTCCAGTTTAGATCGCTGTCAATACCAAAAGATGTGGACTCTAATACGCAATAGTTACTTTCTTCACATGAGCCTTTGTCTAGGACTGAGCAATCAGAGGCGTGAGCGCAAATAAGAACATTTTGCCCACCGCCTGTGGTTGAGCTTACAACAACAGTGTCGTGCTGAGCTCCGCAATGGGCGATCTCGTCTAGTCCTAAATTGTTAACTCCTAACAATCCACTATGCGCTCTAGAAGAAGAATCAATTGCAATATCATCAAGAGTTCCGTTTGGTTGAACTATCTTAGTAGTAGTACTTCTCAAGAACCTCTTAGTCTTGTCCGTGACATATCCAACAACACCAATGTCTGCTTTTGACAGTATCTCAACCGCGCTACTGACTTTGGTGATATCGTAGAGTTCTCTTTGGAATAGTTGATCGGTCTCAACATCTGGCAAGAATGGAGAGAGAAAGGCTTCTCCTACTTTCTTTGTACCGTCCATTCCAGAGTAAAATCCCATAGAATTATGGTCAGAATCAAATAGCTGTGTTGGATTTTGTGAATGCTGAATTGGGTATTCAACAAGGCCTTTTTTGTCTAAAGGATCGTATTTAGCTGACTTTTTATTAAACCCAAATCTATCTGCGTTGTCTAAAGGATTTCTGCTGTATTTTGCTAGTCTAGTAAAGTCTTGTTCAAAGTCTGTCTGATGCTCCCAACCAATGACAAACGCCTTGGTGTCGAGAACTCTTACAATATGCTCTCCATCTAATCCAAACAACTCTCCATTGGAATCCTCTCTAGCGCAGAGAGGGCAGTGCGTAACATCTTCTTCTCCTTCTGTTTTCTCTACTTCGCAGTCTTGGCAGAAGTTTTCATCTAGACATCCTTTCTCTGTCCTAAACGCCTCTATCTGTGCTTGATTTCTACAGAACACAGGACATCCCTGCTCATAATCATAAGCACTCTCTATGCTTGCGTCAGGCCCCCAGCTTCCACCAAGAGTGACTTCGCATATGGTTTTGTCTATCGTGTTAGCCTTAATTGTCACGCCAGCTATGTCTAGGACGCCACTATACCACACAAGATCAGGGTCTTTCTTGCAGTCCGCTTCGGTGATATTAAAGACAGTTCCAAAGCCATCTTTTTCATAGCATCCTGTATCCTTGGCGTCTGAAATTACAGACCCATCGACAGTACAAGCTGCATCGTAGCATCTATTGCCACTTATTGTAATAAGTTCGTTGTCTAGTAAGTCATGATGTCCTAGTACATGGACGACAGTACCTAAGAATTTAGGAACCCAATATCCTCCAAGTGTAGTGCATTCTGTCCTTGTTAACGCTCTGTCAGGATCTGAAAGTTCTACATGATTCTCGAATAAGCAACTTCCGTTATCGCCAGTATCATAAACATTTTCGATTCTTTCAATGCTAATATGCTTATTACCAATACCTGTAGTCGGATCATAAGGAACTACAGAAGTGTAGTAAGTTCCATTAATTGAATCTTCTAAGTTAAGATTATGAGCAGTAGGTATCAATCCTACTCTAGAGTGATTGACGCCTAGCCCAAACCCTACTCCAAAGGAATCTCCAACGTGAGTTTTTCCGGGTGTTTTGCCTCCACCAAAAGCCTGACTACCTACTTGCTGGGAACTCTGTACCGGCATTGGCATTGGATAATTACCATAAGGTGCAGGTAGTTGTAGTTTCTTTACAAAGAATGCCTCTGCTGGCTGTGGATCACCGTATTCATCTACCGGAATAAACTCTTCATAAATGGCGAACTGCCTGAAGTAAGCATTGTTATTAGTCATTAGCCCAGTCGCATCGTCAACCTTTATGGTTGTGTATGCTGGAAGCTGTATTCCAAACGATGATGCTCCTCTAGTATCTTTGATTTCATCAACTAGTCTAGCATTTCCAGAGATGTAAGGATTTTTACTTTTCTTATCTATACTACTTCCATTGTAGCTCCCGGTTTCGGCTTCAAACTTTTCAGCCTTGCCAACACTTACAAGAGTACCTTCGCCATAGCTACAGCTTTCCCTGTTATCTATATGTAGTAAGTCATAACTTTCTTCATCATTCTCTATTCTTTCTACCCAAAAGACCCTTCTGTTTAGAGTTGGTTTTTTAGGATAATAAGGAGAAGAGGAAAAATTCCACATCTCATTTTGGCCTTGATGAGTGTCTGCCTGCATTGGGAACGCTGCGGCTGCACTATATTCATATAAATGACCACTGTAGTCATCTACTATTCTTCCACTAATAAACTCGCACCCTCCAGTACACGGTGGCCTTACGTCGCAGTGTTGTCCGGGAATGCTATGACAACTTTGTTTAGTGCAAGAATATCCACTTTCTATCATCTCCTCTCTTGTTACGCACAAGAAAGGAGTTTCTACTACATTTGATATAGCATCGCCAATTTTGTTTCCTTTATCATCTACTACATCTTCGTATTCATATTTAATTACTACATCAGGACACTGGCTATTAGCTGGAGCAGCAGAGATAGCAGAGGTGTTACAAGCAACACCACAATGAATAACATCCATTTCTAAATTTAATCTTGGATCTGAATACGTTCTATCTTCCCCAAGAGCATCAGGTGGTATTTGACCATTAAGAGTTTCAAATAGCCCAACTTCAGGACCGCACTGAGCTACAAGGCGGAAGAAATGACCATCCCTATTGCTTGTAGGTCTAGGAAGATCATTAGATTTTTCATATAGGCCGCATCCATAATCGTTCGACGGGCAGCTTCCACAGTCTGCGTTTCTTACAACGTCGTGGTTTCCTGCTCTCACTTTGCTCCTTGGAGGACACTGGAATACATCTCCGTTTACGACAAACTGATTAGATTTTATATTGCTGGGACTAACACCCCCGACCAGCACTGGCTCAAATTCAGTCTTATAAAAATCACTCCAACAACAATATTGCTTTTCTACATTTGGGACGCGGAAAGTCTCACAGTTTTGACCCCCTACATACTCGCCTTTTCTTACTCCTTGTCCATCAAATTCAAACCTTTCTTTTGCTCCCATCAAAGCCCAATCGCTTCTCCAAGCAGAATCGGTGTACTTCAGATCTATAGTCTTAGATTGGCCAAAGCCTAAACATCCTACCGTTGGAGCATATATGTCCGCATAACAATGAAATCCGTCGTCGGCAGCTCCCATTTCATTTATGTTAGGACAGCCATCTATACCTCCATGTAGACCAGAAGCAACAACGTTTTGGTTTATATCACATCTATTCTTGATTTCATTTCCAGCATTGTCTTGCTCACAATTAATTGCCACAGTAGGATTTGGGAAAAATTCAGTTCCTCCACATCTATGATCTTTCTGACCTCTACAAAATCTAGGAGTTACATTTGTCTCTACGCACGATGGCTCGCAGGCAAAAGGCCTGTTGTTTGGATATCCTATGCACGGATCACAAACAGGATCTCCTCCGCCAGCATTACTCATCCAATCACAGCCAGCATTGTTACAATCCGTTCTCGTCGATTGTCCGCTACAAGCAAATGGATCTGGACTGTTATTACCTTCTACACATTCACCACAGTTTTCAAAGACGTCAGTAGGGTCCATTCCCGGATCTGTAAAGCAAACATCTTGAGGTATTTCACAAGTTATATTCTGTGCTGTATGACTTCCATTCGCATATAAAGTTGCGACATGGCACCCCATCCACTCTTCAATGGTAGGATAGTCTTTTTTACAAGGGTCATCTACTGCGGTGTCTCCCGGAATACAGTCCTCAAGACAACAAGGATGACTAGATCTAGACAAATGTTGGTGGGGAATGTTTCTCAGTTGGTCAGAAGGTCTAGCACAGAATTTCTTCTGAGCGTCACATCTTAATGAAGCATAGGTTTGTTGTAGATAAGAAATCTCATCGTCATATATTTTTTTAGCGACATGGCAAGTGGACGATGGATCAGAGGAGCAAGGTACAGACTCACACTTACAAGTCTTGCCTTCTATTTCCACATACTTATAATTAGGAGCAACGCAGTCAACTTTTTCAATTCCGTTGGCTCTACTTCCATCAGAAACGTTTGTACAGAAACCTTGCTTATTGTTGTCTGTACATTCTTGCATTGTGCTATATTCTTGCGCATTACAAGACAAGGAAGCGGATAAGTTGATTGCAGCAAAAGCGTCACTCACTTCTTGCTGGATATCACTTTCTCTACACAGTCTGTACTCACTTATTTTAAGGCCGTACTCATCTAATTGATTGGTAGTATGGTAGCCAACAGCATTGAATCCATCACATGAATTAAATCCACAACCATCATCAGTATATAGGTCGTTCAATATACTTGTACTTACAGAGCCTATAGTCGCACTGATGGTATCAGGCAAAAAGTGATCGCAGCATACGGGGCATGTCTCTTTGTGCTCTACATAAACATAATAATCATCAGCAGGAGGCTCATTTATCAGAGAGCTTCCAGTCCAGCCTTTGAAATATCCATTCTTATTTTGTCCAATACCATAAACATCCTCAGTACGTATAAGTCCATCTGCGTAGTGATTCCAAGTTCCGCTCCAAGGAACATTACCTAGAATTTCTATCTGACCTCCTTGGATGATGCTCGCTCCGCAGGTCATAGATACTTGAGGATCATTGGTCAGAACAAACTCATTCTGATTGTACGATGTGTCGTCTTGGCCAGCTACTACTTCTCCGGTTATGTGATGTTTAATACTTGATAGGGTAGTCCCGTCTGAAGATGTGGGCCCTGAGTAAGTAACATCTTCACAACCCCTTGGACAACAAGTGTCATTCATAGCTTTGCATGAAGTAAACTTCAGTCCAGCTCCGCTGAATGTAAATATTGTAGAAGGACAGAAATTATTAGAAAGGAATTGAGATATTCTTTCTGTAGATTCTAAAGTATTGCCGTCGCAGGTAAACAAAGAGAAATGGTCTTTATCTACTTGCTTTTGTACTAAAAATTCAGCAGGAGCAGGATCACCATTTTCTTTGGTTGCAAAAGAGCACATAGGCTCTCCGTCAATCCTAAAGCTACAGGCAGGTTTGCAGGCGCTTTCCCTATCAATCCATTCACATAAGCCACCTCCAATGTCTGGTCTAGAAGCTGCCAAAGTGCCGCAATCAAGTTGATTCCTAGCCATATCACAATTTGGATATTCAGCCGAAGGAACTTTAGAAACACATTTATAAAGAGAAGCTGCGGTAGATGGCTCGCATTGAGGAGGATGCCATTTATATATTGGTGGCCAACACGCTTCTTCAGAAACGTTAACACCACCTCCAGTGGAAAGGTCTTCACACCAACCCTGAGCTTCTTCTACGCCACAACCAGAATCGGCACTAGCATAACAAATCCCAAGTATATCAGGACCAAGTATTTTTTCAGGATTACTGCAACTGACAGTGGTCAATCCTGCGGGAAGACCCATGCATGGATTACCATCATCATCAACTCCACAATTTTGTTTTAGATGCTCTAGGTCTAAAGGTTTAAATGGATTGTCTTCGAGGAACTTAGAAAAGCTTCCAATGTCGTCATGCTTGCATCCTCCAGCACCCTTCCTTAAATAGTCATAAGGACATTCAACCAGAGGCCATATTTGATCATCAGGACCATGTTTCTTTAAGTCATATTTTTCTGCTTCTTTTTTAATTATCCTAGAAGCCTTGCCAGTGCCATCAGATTCTAAAGCTGCATGGAACTCAGTCTCAATCCAGTCTTTCTTGAATATAGGCGCGTTTACTACAAAGTTTCCATACACAGGGTCGTTGTTGATATAACCAATCTGCAACTTTGTTGGGTAAGAGGGGAGCTTATGATTGCTTGATTTTACAATAACAGGGTCTGTCAGGCTTGCGTGTTCGACATATCCAAATAGCTGATTGCCTTTGCATGAGTCTGCTTCATAACTAGAGCTTTTATGCTCTGGCCATAATCCAGTTTCTCCCCAGTATTTGAGAGAGTCTTCTTTTCTCTTAGTTATAAAGGATACATCCCTTCCTAAGAGAGATCCAAATGTGTCTGCGTCACTTACCGTGCCTTCTCTATACAGAACAGATAAAGATTCTGGGCTTAAAAATTCAGCCTCTTGACATCGACTGTCGTCTGATGTGCTTTTACATGTGTATCCTACGGTAGCTCCTTGAATGTAGGTTGCTCCGCCGGACTTCCAAGCATCATACCAAGAACAGTTGAGCTCTGTGGCTGGCTTACAAGTTCCCACATGACCGGGTTCGGGAGCGTTCCCATTAGCATCAAGGAAGTCTTGCCAGACACAGCATGTATAGTCAATCCCATCGCTGTCAGTACCGGAAAGGTTTTCACATTTGTTCTGATTGTTGTTTGCTGGGTCTGTAGGACTGGCCATTCCGCCACTCGTATTTGCAGAGACCCCGTTTGTGAACTGCCCACAGTTAAGACCACATATAGCAGTCTTTGCATTGCAGTCTGTTCTTGCTTGATTTCCAGTAGTTCCAATATCTATGAAAAATGCTTGGCATTTTGTTCGAGCATAGGTTTCAAAGGGTATCGAGTGGCGTACTACTTGGCCAGCACCAACGGCAGGTTGATCTTGTGTAGCTTCACAAATTTCCGTACCTACTGCGGCGACATCGCAATACCCACACTCATCAGGATCATCTATAGCGGCGAAAGAAAGCCCTTCTTCTTTATGACCATTAATAAATAGCTTATCGCTATAAGCAAGATCTAATTCGTTACATTTACTTCCATCGCCACCTTCTTCTATAGGGGGACAATGCCCAGCCAGAGGAGTCTTAATCTCGGCAATAGTTGGTGTTGGTTCGCAGAACAAGTCTGGGCAATCACACTCTGATTCACATCTTTCTAAGGTTGTTTTCTTGTCTAGTAAGTCTTTCTCTGGCTTATAAAGATTTCCCAAGCCTATATCATTACAGTTGTCTGGGTCCTTTGGAAGACAAACACCACCCATCAATCTGCATCTTGCAACTGGGCAAACTCCAGTACGGAGATATTCAGCGCCGCAGTTTTGCGTTGGGAAACAAGCAAGCTCTTGACCTATGGAAGGATCTGGATGATATTCCATCGCCCATACGCTGTGTACGGTGCAATTTCTATCAGTCAACCCAATGTTGTTTTGAATTCTGTAATTTGAGATATCAACAGACAAAAGCTCACAGGCGTCATGATCCATTACCGGACTGAAAGAGCTACCATTATTCCAATTGGTTGGGTCGTATTGCTTCTCATTGCCTACCATTTTGAAACATCTTCTAGTTTGAGGGTCGTACTCAACTAGAGGGTCTGTATTTCCAAAGCTGTCTTTGCATAAATATGCAACAAAGTCATGATCGAACCAGTAGGCAAGTCCTCTGTTTATTGACAAAGGAGAATAAGATGTCGCTCCGTGACATGGAGAAAACCCAAACGATCCGGGATCAGCATCCTCTGCGTCTACAACTTGTTGGATAGCCAGATTTCGAGCATTGTCACTCGAAGCAGTTTTACCAATACATAAGTGATATTGGTCAAGGTCAAACTTTGCTTGTGCTAGTGTTTTGTATTTTAATGATTTGTGTTCAGTAGCCTTAAAGGGCTGTGGTTGCAGATTGAGGTTTCTTAGCCTAAAGTCTCCGACAGCATGATGGCTTCTGTTAAGAATGTTTGTATATGGATAAATACCAACAACGTTACATTTGACTTGTTTTGCTAGGTTTGGAGAAAGGCAAGTGTAGTATGGGTCAGGATCAAAAGGATTGTTTTCGTCATGGAGTTTCCAACAGTTGCCATCTGCGTCAGGGCCAAGATCACAGTTTCCTAAGTTGGCGAGTCCTTCACACTTAGTATCAACCCAAATAGACTCAGCAGCTTCGCACGCAGATCTAGTTGTAGACTTACCGTCTTGGCAAGAGCCATCACAATCAGCAGGAACGTAACTTGACTCAACCTCATCGCAATGGTCTGGACATGTTGGCTCGTGCCATAGGTAGACAGGACCAAGGCAATCTTCTTTTTCTATTGGTACAGTTACACCAGTCGCTACTTCTTCACAAAATCCATCTAAAGGAAGTTCGTGAAATCCACCCTTCGGCGATGTTGGGTTTTCTGGATCAGGGTCTCCCTTACATCCAGCACCTCCTGAAAGAACAAAGTCTAGACCCCAAGCTGATTCTGGATAGTAGGCAACAGAACAAGCAGTACCGCCGGTTTCGCCACAAAAATCTGGGTTTGGATGAGAAAGCCCTAGATCAGACAAAAACGCCTCGCTAGGACATCCCGGATAATCCGCAAGCTTATTGTCACCTATTTGCCTAATTCCATCTGTTTCAATTCTGTATTCGTTGGTGCCAGTAACTAAAAAGGGAATTTGTCTTACAAATCCGGGCCTTCCAAAATCTTTGTCAACATCCTCATTTAGGCAATAACAAAAGTCTTCGTTGTCTAAAGGCCTTCCCGGAAATGCAACTCCAAAGTGCCTATATCCACTATGGTCTTGGTAAGGAACCATATTTAGGTTATCAAAGCAACCGTAATAGTAATCACCGCCTTCTTCTATTCCAGTGCATTCTTTGTTCCCATCATTTACAAAGTATGTACCGTCTATATCAATAGCGTGACCTTCGGGATTATCTTGGTCAGGTGACTTTTTCCAACATGTCGCACTAGGAGTGCAGCCAGTAGGGCAAGAATCTTTGTTGTCATAAATGTCTGGAGGATTGCCGACGTTGGTGCAACCGCCGCCAACGTTAGCTTCTGAATCCACAAGAAGATCTCTAGGAATCCAACCTTTTCTAAATCCTATACTATCTACTTCACTAGCAAAGAAATTACTAGTACTTGCAAATTGATCTGTGGGAATTTGTAGTACTGTGGTTCTTCCTAGTAAGTGTTCTTTTACCTCGCAAGTACCAAAATTTGTCCACTTCTCAGTAGCCGACGCTGGCCCATTGCCACACTCAGATTGTTTTCTTGGATTTCCGTCATCATCTTGCAGGCACATGCCAGTGCCCTCTCCTGTAGATGGATCTAATTTCTCACAGCAAGATCCCTCAGTTTTCCAGTAGCAAGGATTTGTTGATATACCGTTATCATAAACAGTATGCTCACCACAAGTTTCAATTTCTTGAACACCACAATCTTTGATAACACTTTGCGAAACGCAGTTGCCGTAATAATCACAGCCCCTAATCGCCAAGTTAAAAAAGCCAGTCTCCTCATCAGTAGCTTCAAGATGATAATAGTTTCTATCATAGATGTTTTTTATTCCCTGACAGGAACCATCAGCTTGGAATACTACTTCTTTATGTGGACTATAGCAGACTTGATTGTATTTCAGTCCAGATACATCTCCTTCTGCATCCATGTGCGGTATATGATGAGGGCTATCATCACTTAAGGCTACTCCACCACAGCAACTACTAGCGTCTGAAATTCCTATCTCCCAATCAGGAGTCCAGTAAACGCTACTACTTCCAACAACCTCTCTATAAGCAAGACATTGGTATTTATCTATGAAGGCCTCGGCAGTATTATGAAATCCGCCTTCTCCTAAGCTATAACATTGAGGCCCAATACCTAATCCAGAAGAAGGATCTGTTTCACCCCTATCTTCGTAAGAGCACTGGTCACTAGACTTACAAAGATCGGCGCTAGTAAGGTCTCCACAAGCTACAGTGACACAGCTAGTTCCTGACTCCAAGTCTTCCCAAGCCAGCCAAGTCATTAGGTCGTAGTTTACATTTTTTTCATACTTATCGTAGTGTACAGTCTCATAAGTAGTAGGACTTGATATCGTTATAGGTTTTTTGCAGCATCTAGACTTTGCAGTACACTCAGATTCTGTAGGCCTTACAGCTTGAACTATATAACCCTTGGTGACTCCATCCGTCGTCTCGAAGCCTTGAGGGCAATTATCTGGAGTGAATTCTGTAGCAGGGACATAGCCAACCTGAGAGTTGTAGTACATACACTTAGATAGAAGAAGCTCTCCATCGGCAACAACACCTTCTTCTTCTCTCCATTGTGTACATATGCCATTTGGGTCAAATTCCTCACAAGCGTTTTGCCAACCCTTAAGAGACATCGTGACAGTCTCTTTTTTATCTTTTATATATACGCCACTAACGCCATCAAAATTACTCTTTTGGCCGTCTACACTACAATAGTTTGGAAATCTTCTAGGAGCGACTCCATCCTCAATACAACCTATCCTCAAATCTCTTTCATCTTTTAAGGAGTAAATGGTTCTTGTTGGAAGATGAACCGTAGCTATGTTATCTACTACGTTGTCAGATTCAGGCGAGCTTAAAGAGTTGAATGAAAAAGAGGTTGCTGCCTTGTCAGTCTTATTATGAAATATTCCGGGAGGCAAATCTCCGATAATATCATATGAAGGGAGGGTATAGTTGAGCGTCGCTAGACCAGCGATTTGAGAAAATGTGTACTGAGCTTCTCTGTATCTTGAGGACTTACCTACAGGGTCTTGATTGGTCCTATTAACGCTTCTAGCTCTATCGTCTACATCATTACTAACATCATCTCTAAAGACAAAAGATGGTCTGTGTATGCCACCACCACCAGAGAAAGAACAGTCAGACCTTTGACCAGTCACATCAAAGTTTACGATTTCGCCGTTTACCAAGTTTGGCTCTATGTGTTGTACCGACGCTAGAGCTCCACCACTTATTCGGAGAGCGTCAATCGTAGTTACCGAGCACGGCTCACAGCCACTCCAGTCTTTTATTTTTGACGTTACAGCGAACTCGCCCGGAGATGTCTCCTCATAAGCGTCTGCGTCTGGATGGCATTGAGTTTTATTAGTCTCAAGGTCTCCTGTGCCAATGTCACCATCTACATAACCCCATTTGCACTGCATTCCTAAAGTCTTGAGTGCTCCGCACTGCTCTTCGCCCGCCTTTCCTCCGTCTTCATCATTGCCACTTTTGTCTGCAAGTTCGCAGGCTGGCCTGCACATCTTTGGAGCTTCTTTTCCACGATCTGGACCAGATCTAATTATTAAGTTTGGGACACTGCCCCATTTGCAAGAGACTCTATCATTACACTCATCTTCATCTGTTATGTTAGAGCATTCGACAGGCCATTCAAAGTATGGATAATCTCCAGCTGGTTCTACATAGAAAACTCTAGTGTCAGAATCAAAGCAACACTTTCTGCCCCTCCAAGCTCCATTTGAATATTTGACATCAAATCTTTCAGCTTGGCCTAGTTGTATTTTCTTCCTAGCCTCATCTCTAGAACCAGCTTTGACAATTGACAAAACCAATTCTTGAGGCAGTATGGGTTGATATCCAGTGAGATTGTTTGAGCACTGTTGTATACAACCACATCCTATATTGCAAGGATGATGAGTGTTATGACTTCGACGGCCTGTTGACCTGTTGACAAGACCGGGCCAAGAGGTGTCAAAGTTGTCTCCTATTGTCATTCTCTATATAATCCCTCTAGTTGGGTAATCATCATTCGGTCCACAATCTTCTGGAGTTACATATCCTTGAGCGAAGAATTTCCTAGTACAAGCTGCCATCTCTCCTTGTTCGCAACCTGCGTGGGTAATGATGTCCATTCCAAAGAACTCACCCTGTAGTATAACATGCACTGGTATTATCTCTTTAACGGTAACTGGGTTTCCAGCAGGGAATCCATTCCTTATATGAGATCCTTGCATGTCAGACTTTACATACTCAAAAATAACTCTTCTGCCAGTGTCATAGCTAAAGAAGTTATCACCTAAGTTTAACCCTTGACCTAGTGGGTTTTCTATAAATATTTTTTGATACAAAGTTGACATAGCGGCGTCAGAAAATCTTCCTGCTTCTACCTTGTGAGAGAGCTGCTCTACCTTGCTTTTTAGTTTCTGGTCAGAGTATGCTCCTCCCATTCCATGGCAAGGGTCTCCCATTCTTCTAGCGTAAGGAGAGCCGTTTGATGTTTTTCTGAACTTGTCACCACAATCACTGTAATCTCCACCAGCAACATAATGGTCTACAGACCTAAGTATTACTGCGTCATAAAAAGGAACACAGTTATTCCTAAAGTCTGTACAGTTTACATATGGGTTACCATTACCATCTTCCTTTACCTGACAGTTTCCTCCCCAGTCAATATCTTCAGGATCGTAGATTTCTATATCAGGATAGTGAGGACTTCTCGCAAAGTAGACGCTAAACTCACAAGGCTCGTTTGGACATACATTTCTATAAAGCCTTCCGGGATTATTGATATTACCTCCAACCCCTAAGTTGAAAGAGTTCTTGCCATCAGGCCCAGCTTTGGGAAGTATACACTTAGTTGCTTTTGACAGGTAAACTCCATTATGCCTACCACCAACCCAAACTTTTCTTTCTCTGTCCCATCTCAAGTCGATTGGTCCGGTCTTCCACTTATCAGTCCTTCTGAGGTGACCATTCAAAAAGTGTTGCTTTGTCGTGTTTGGGATTTTACTTGGGAATGTTTGCTCGGCGATGCAAACTTCACTACTTGTACCTTTGTCTTTTAATGTATAGGTTACGGTTGAGCCATCGCTAAGAACATAGACCTTGGAGCCATCAGCATCTACGTGCTCACTATCAACAGTTGATGACCAAGTAGAAACATCAAATCCAGTTCCTGCCGGATCGCAGCTAGCGGCTCCCGGAAATTTTTGGGAAAACATAATTGTCTTCCCGTATCGTCTACTGTGAGGGTCGCCTACCCTTAAGTCTGACTCTAGTTTGGCGTTTGGTACAGGCAGTCCTTCTAGGTCAAAGCCCCAGCCAGACATAACCATAGGACCTCTAAAGGCAACAGGCCTAGCAGGGGAATCAGCCTTTATTGTAGTAGAACCAAACTTTGGAAGTGACGGAGACTGGTTTTTAGTTTTTTGCGTGGCTACTTCTTTAGGGTCGTTGCCAGCTAAGCTCATTTCAATTGTAGAGCCAATAACGTATGGATTTAGTACTGCACTACTAGGTAATCCACTTCCCTGAACCATAAAGCTAGAAAAAGATTTAGTAGCATCTGCATTATTAACATAAGCAAAAGGTGTTTCAAATGAAGGAAACCTTAAATCTGTCTCCTTGTCTTTACCGCCTTCAGAGTTGAATATCTCCCCAGATAAAGTTCTTATTTTGAATCCGGCAGATATCGGTATAAATATAGAGTCTAGGGTGGCAGAAGCGCCTTGGTTGTAGTCTTTGTTTTGTAAGTAATTCTGCTCTTCTGGGTTCGCGCTTTGCGCCGCTTTATTAGCCGGAAAAAAAGTACTAAGCTGATCTTTTGTGGTTGTACCTACACTGTACTCCGCCATTAAGATAGGAACAGACGTTCCCATAAATGTAAGAACGCTAGCACCATCTGCCTTTGTTTGTGTAGGAAGTCCTGTCATCCCAGCGTTCAAAATGACTGGCGATGGTCTATAGTTAGCAGCTAAGACCACATGCGAAACATTTGACTGACTGGCATGTGTCTTCTTATGCTGTTCTACTTTGTGTATATTAGCCATTGTCTTGTCTCAAGCTTCTTGGGTCTGGAAGCCTGCTTTTCTTAATTGAATCTGCTTGCTTCTTTTTCATTTCAATCATTGTCTTCTGTATTCTTCTAAGTCTCTTTTCTTGCCTAGAATTATCACCAAACCTTATTTCTCTGGAAAGGCTATAAGTGGTTTTCATCCCAGCATCTCCAATGTCAACAGACATGTCGGTTATGTATGGGCCGTACTTAGGACTTGAGGTATTTAATCCAAATTGGATAGGTTTTCCGGGTTGGTATTTAGGTAGACCTGCCAAGGTGACGTTTCCACTTTCATTTTGGTCTATACCAACAGTGTCAAAGTAGACTTTTGCTTTCCCAGAAGAATTCAAAATAACTTCAGATCCAAATGCTCCCGGATGATAACTTTCGTCTATGCTGACTTCTGCCTTTCCATAGCCTTGATTTATAGCCCAAGGTCCCCATCTAACTCTATTGGAAACTTGAGGAACAGCCGCTGCCCAAGGTTTAAATCTAGCAGCTACTAAGCTAGACTTTTCTTGCTCTGCGTCGGCTAATACTTGTCCTACATTAGGAACATTTGAGTTCAATGATGTTAATGCTAAGTATTCCAACTTTGGTCCAAGCAATGATGCAGGGCCATCAATAGCCCCTAAGTGAACGCAATAAGACAACGTATTCAAAGGAGCAGTTAGTTCGGGATTTGATATTGGCGGGGCTATTGCGTTTGGGCCAACAGCATACTCAGAAGCCTGTGGTGAGTGATAACTTACGTTGAAGTCTAGAGCACCAAGAGCTGGGATTTCTATTTCTTTAACAGCCCCAACGTCTGGAGATACATACTCAACAGGATTGTCTACATTTATTAAGGCGTAAGGCCTTAGTTTAGCGCACCTTACCTCATCAGTATCAACGCAGTCTACCCTAACGCTGACTTTCCTCTTTTTAGGAGCTGCGGTATCCCAGTTATAACCAGAGGCACACTCATTTGTATTAGGGTCTGGTTTTGTTGTTTTCGCAGCATCTTTCGGCAAGTTTGAATTGTCATCTTTAACACAACTCTTAAAGCAGTGATTTCCATCACCTTCAATAAGTGAATCCGCATCCTTTTTGTCTAGCACACACCTTCCTCTGTATTCTTCAGCATGGTGTATTTCCCAGTCTGGAACATCATAAAGCCAATAGACTTTATCGGACACATTTGCCTTCACAAAGGTCTTACCATAAGTAGGAAAGCCTCTTTCGTCTGAATACTCAGCCGTCATTGAGTGATGTGTGGTATGAATCTTTTCAGGGGTTACGTTTTGGAAGTTTAGCGGTTCTAATTTTTGAGAAAGGATGTATTTTATTTTCGTGGGATATACCACGAACGGCATCAAGTTTCCTTCCCCTGTAAAGAAGTTTATGTTCTGTGGATATCTTGTATTGGTAGTATCATTATCAAACCTAACCTCGCAAGGCCATCCGTCATTCGCTATACTCCACTTATCTTCAAAGCTATTTGCCGACTCAGGTATAGGTCTCACCCAGTTTGACATCACATTGTCATACGGCAATGGCATTAAGTAATGAGTCCCATAAAATTTAGAAGCCACTTCATTTATTAGACGAAAAGCAGTGTCTTTCTGCCACCTAATTTTGTCTTCTGGCTTTAGAGTAAAGGTCACAGGAGCGCACGGATCTCCGTTTGCCTCTGTCGAGTTTTGAGACATCGCCTCTGCTTTTGCGAACGCCTCTTCGCTATACGGACCCATAGTCAATGCGTCCATAGCATCGTGTTCTAGCTCTGTATTAGTATTGTTTTCATTTGCGTCATCAGGCCATCCCATGTATGAGGCAAGGTGATTGTCGATGTTTCTTATGAACTTCATCCATTGTTCTTGGCCACTAGCAGCAGCCCTAAGCTCTGAAACAGTCGCGTAATAGAACCTGCGGAAGTCTCCATTACCACCTGAGAATACTTTCTTAAATTGGAATGGGTCAGTTAAGGCTGCGGTCTTTGGAACTGGGTCGCCTATGTTTGCCCCTTTGTTTTCTAGCAAGGCCTTGCAAGCGACTGGATCTCTAGAAGTTCTCCAGTCTCCGTATTCACACCGATCATTGTCAGGGTCATATACTACGCAGTCATGCGGTTGTTCTGTCGTTTTAGAAACACACTTAAACGTTGCGGGATTAAAAGGACCTCCGTCATACCCAATTTCTGACAAGTCGATTGGTATCGTGGCTGTTATTGGTTTGACTGTAGGCTGTGCAAAATCGTCTACAAGACCACCTTCGTTGTAACATCTTAGAGGATCATCATCCGAGTATTCAAAAGTATCGTCTGGATTCAGTGGGTCTAGAGATAGGTCTACACATCCTTTTTGTCTTTTTGCGTATGTGACACCTACACTAAATACTTCAGCAACTTTCTTGGCATAGTTATCGCTTGCCAACTGAGCTGCGTCTGCCGCGATCCCAAGAACGCCACCTACACCAATTTCCGAAAGAGGTCTTTTAGCTTCTCTTTGTAGATTTTCAAGAGCTCTCCAGTCGAGAACTTCATAGTCACCTCCGACAAAGAAGTTTGCTGGCTTGTCGAGTGCAGGAAATGGACCTTTTGGCAAATTTGCATCAACAGGACGAAGCGGCATGTTAAGAGGCATATCCTGATAAAATGCTTTCATCGCGCCTATGCTCTTGAACTTCCTACAGAAAATAGAGCTTTGCCCTAAGAACTTTCTGACGTTATCTACTATGCCCATCTGAGAACCGCCCAAATCTAACTCAGTTGCATGAGAAGGTTTAGAAACACTCTGCACAGCAAAAGATCCGGGATTTAGGACAACCGTAGCTTCACTATCTGAAGACTCTTTTACAAGAACGCCACCTTCTTGCTTCCAGCATATTTCGGAGTTGTCTCCGGGCTCTTTAGCACTTAGGTGCTCCCAAGGATGAAGCCTCGTGCTATTGAAGGCGTGATAGATGTTGTCCTTCTCTATAACGATTAGCTTAGTAAACGAAGCTTCTGATTGAACTTTATTGAACTTAGCAAACTCTTCTTCTCTACTTGGATCACATCCACCACCATTAGGATTGATATATATGGTAGATATGTCACCTTTTCTAAATGCGAGCTGTCCTGCTTGACTTGCTCCAATTGCAGGAATGTCTTTGTCAAATCTAACAACGCAAACAGGCTGGTTGTTTAGAGGATCTGGCTGCTTGGTAGTTGCGGGACATTCGCCATTATCGTTGCTAGGATTTCCGGGCTGGATTGCTGAAAAACCAAAGAGTCTTCTTCCCGGACCAAATCTCTTCAATGGATCTTTTAATAAGTTTGCCTCAAATGGGGTAAGGTCTACAGCCCTCTTAGCGTCGGGATTGTTTGGATCTTTTTCTAAAAGAGCGCAAGCTACGGTGACGGTATCTCTATCAATACATGCATAGTTTCTGCAAGCAACAGCTTGAGAATTATAATATGCCTTATTACTAGTCAGCCCTTCGTCATTAAAATAAGAGCCGGGAACTATCAGTCCACCGTTTACGCCAAATACATTTTCGTTCCTAATGTCTTTATCGTAATCTCTATAAGGATCATCATCATCGAACAATCCTTTAATAGGATTTCCTTGGACTTCAACCTTTACTTGGTTCAAGCCTTCTGTACAAACACCATACTTCAAACAAGTTTCGCCAGTGTCGTCCCACTGAGCACAACCCTTGTCGTCCCATATACAATCCAGAGACGCTTGGCATTGGTTTTCGTTTTTAGTGCCGCATAGACTAGAAGCAGACCTCTTGTTGTATCCCCACATTGGATACAGGTCTATAATGTTATCGCC
>CEVB01011146.1_pt1 | contig 20082 bp, 37 predicted proteins | sample 531381 | NCBI WGS metagenome assembly CEVB01 (sample SAMEA2622763, study PRJEB7988) | marine metagenome | biome: marine biome (ENVO:00000447); feature: surface water layer (ENVO:00002042); material: "saline water (ENVO:00002010), including plankton (ENVO:xxxxxxxx)" | depth 5 m | reverse complement strand
ATTCTAAATCTTCAGATTTAGCAACAGTAGATTTAAATAACACAAGAATAATAAATCCTATTATAAATATTCTCATGAAGCTATTGCTCCTATTAAATAAAAACTACCTATAATAACTACTTTCATTATCATTAGTTCTATAATCATTGTATACCTACTTTAGTTTAATTACTGATAGTTGTTCTAAAAGATTTTCGCAACTTTCTAACTTAGCTTTTAAATATTCCATTTGTTTTTTTAACTCTGTATTATTTTTATATTGCACATAAAGTTGCTTGTTAAGTTCTTTAATTTCTTTCTTAGCTAATTCTATTTCACTCAACATCTCCAATAAATTCCTTTGATATTTTTTCTTTTAATAATGATAAAGATAAAGCTAATGTAAATAATTGTTCATTTTTACTATGTTTATCTACCATAATATCATTAGCTAAATCTATTAAGTCATTGATATCACATAATATTTCAGGGATAAATCCTGTATTATACTCAGCCATTCTTTTCTCTTCCGCATCAATTAGTCCTTGTAAAGTTATCCTCATTCTTAAAGGATCAATGTGTCGAATCTCTTGATTAGATAATTCTTTTACTAAAAACTTTAGATTAGTGAGTAGTTGAAAAGTCATCTGTAAATCCTGAGTCTGGAAAATCATCATCAATTAATTCTTCTAACATCATAAGACTTGAATTAATTTCTGTATATAGTTCAGAAAAATCTTTCTCCGATATTAGATTGTTATGTGTAGAAGCTTTCACATAATCTAGCACCAGATCATCTAAAGAAAGTTTACAAATATTTTTAATACTATCACCAGTATTAAGATATACAGCAATGTATAAACCATCCGTATGAATTTCAATCTGTGCATTTATTTTTCCTAGTTCTAATTTAGATTCAAGCATAGTTATTTATCCTTTTCATTAGGGTATTCAACGCTTTCACCATGTTGTTTCAATGCTGTTATAAAATGTGAATGATCCATTAAAACATTCAACAAAGATTGACGAGGAACTTTAATATCTTTTGCATTTTTGCGAGCTTTATCCACTGCTTTATGCAAGATATCAAAGTCCTCGTCTGAAGTATATAGTTTCATTACGCCGCTTCTAGTTCTCTAAAAGCTTTAGAACGCAACCAACCTTGTACTTTTTCCTGTCGCTTATACAGAGTATCAGCAGAACCAGATCGAGTAACAGGAAAACGGCTATCGTCATGACTAGCATAATGAGTAAGTGCAGAAACAAAAGCAAAGACATTATTGCCTCTGACTTGATTCTCATCAATGAACTGCGACCATAGTTTATTAGCCAGTCTGTTAGGGTTTCCCTCTTCAGAACCAGTAAATTTTTCTATAGTTCTTAGAACATCCACTGCCTCTACCTTAGTATCTGCCCATCGCTGATACTGATCGGCAATCTCATGATACTTTGCCATGCTTTGTTCAAAAGCTAATACAAAGTCATCTGAATCAAAGCTAGATGTATGACGTTTAGTAAATTTATCGTAGCTGCCAGTGATCATTCCGTTGGTACAGAATACATCAATCTCTCCAGCATACAAGGTCATACCATGCTTACCATCGTATCCATTCTTAAAAATATATCGAAGCATCAGATTAGTACGATGACCACTGGATGTTTCAATAGCTTTTGCAAGTTTAGGAAAACGATACTCTGACCAAGTAATCAGACCACCCTTACGATATCCCATAGTGTCCCTAATCTCCACACTTTCAAGGACAGCGGGATCAAAATAATTAATCATAGCCTTTTGAAGAGGCATGAGAACTTCTTCGTTCTCCACTGTCCGATAGCCGTCACCCACAATACTAAGGTATTCTCCGGTGTCCTGCTTTCGCAGCATTCGTTTACCTTTTGCAAGTGTTCCTGTCATGCCGCCGATAACAGGTTCTTCATCTACTTTGAAAAATACTTCTCGGTCAGTGTTGTAGAATTGGTCTAGCATTTTCTTTCTCGTCCTTTTCAAGTTGTTCTAATCTTTCTTCTATTTTTTTCTTTTCATACCTGTCATAAATGGAGCCACCCACCGACATGATTGTCAGTGGAAGGCACCCATTCAAGATAACTAATATAAAAAGAAAAGTCAAGCCTTTCATTTTTTCTTTTTCTTTTTTACACCGTATTGGTATTCGTTCTCAGTGAGAACATCCTCAACCACCCATACCGGGTGATCAAGGAACTTGTTCCCACTTTCCATGATCTCTTCGTAGAGATCGTTGTCGATAGCGGAAGCCATAACCTGCTTCCACTTGTTTACCATACCGTCACTGCGACGGCGATATTCTACTTTCATAGAATTATCCTCCATAGTTTTTAAGTATGTCAATCCAATACAGGTTTACATCTGACACCGAATGTGGGTTCAATCCCTCTTCCAGCATGTCTACTCGCACTTGATCTTCCATAGTCCAAGTTCCTTTTGCTTCAAGTACAGCAGAACGTATTGATGTGAAGTCGTAAACTTCGCAGTAGTTTTCCATTAGTCTAATCCCAGTAGTGATTGAGTATACATGGTAAGTAGTACCATGCAGAAGGATAACGCTATAACTATAAGCAGGTTTCTATACATCTTTGTACCAATCTTCGATGTCAGTCATAAAAGTATTTATATCCATCAGTGAGATATCTCTTACGTCTTCGACGTTAGCGACAAGGCAGATATAAGCGGCAGTCTCAGGGTCAATCTGAGAATACCTATTGTATGGTTGATTGGCAATCATATCGTCCACTCCCATTCTATGTTAGATCGAAAGTCTTCAAGTCCCTTTGCAAGTTCTGCCATAAGGCTTGGTATTTCACAAGCACTAACAACAATAAAGTTTTCGCCGTCTCTGAGATAAACTGTTCCAGTTCCGGTATCACTCACTTCGGCTTTAAGCATATTCGTTCTCCAAAATTTCGTTTACTTCCATAGCAAGATCATGCACTCCGGTATGTCCAAAGTCAAGAATTAATTCTGCATGTGCCTTACTATCTCGGTCGTTAAGCCCCCAAGTCTTGATTGTATTAATCAAAACTTCCTCAAGCTTATGATATACTTGTCCTTGGATGTCATCAATCATTCCATTTCCTCTAGTCGTTTGAGTGTAACCCTTTCCGCAACCTCTTCAATCCAAGGAAGATAGGCATGCGGATGCTTTTCAAGAAGTTCATTCAGAACTTCTTCAAAAAGATTTTCCCGAAGGATATCATTAGCAATGTGGCTCATAACTCACTCCATTTCTGGGCTTTGCCCACTACAGTAATTTCACTCTCTGTTTCAATCCAAACATGAGCGCCGCAAGACAAAGGCTTATCTGGACTATACCGTATTCGGCAGGGTCCATCAATAATAATATCTTTAGCATAGATATTATCTTTGCTTGTCTTGCAAGTTAGTGGCGGTTTTCTTGTATCATTCTTGCGGTTCTCTTTAATGATGTGCTGATTTACATGGATAATCTTTTTCATAGTTGCTTCTTTCGTTCGATTCCAGTCCAAGTATATTCTATGTCAGATGATACATCTGTCCATTCGTAGTCATACATCTCAGCAGCTTCGTCTTCGGCCTCCTCTTTTAAAATTTTTACTACTTCATTAGACAATGGGATAGAACTCTCTTTTACAAGCGTTACTTTCTGTACCATCGTCCGATAGACTGTTACTTCGTACTCCATTGCCTTTCTCCAAGGTTACATAAGTAGGCAGTTTTAAGACATGCCAAGGTCTTACTGTCAAGAGAGATTAGTTAGAGTTATCACAGGTGATCAAATCCTGCCCTATCTTTTGCTATCTCTTTTACACTTGCCAGTATTATCTCAAGCAAGACTAGGACAAACCTACGGATGGTCAGTCCAAGGTAGGCTTGACCTGCTGAATAAGTCGAATAGTATATACAGCACCTTTACTGGCAATATCGTCCAGCTTCCTTGCCCTAGCCTTACTTCAGATAATTACTGCTATATATAGTTCGTAAGAACTTCACTATATATAACAGTAATTACCTCCAGATTGTTTGTGTTTAGCTTTACGGCTGTAAGTCTTCTTAGACTTAACAACCTGCCGCTTGAACTGCGGCAAGCTCAAGGCATGCGCCTCAAGCCTTCTTTGTTTTATTTTTCTCATAGCCTTTCTCCAATTATTCATGTATGGTAGAGACATTATTATACTACAGGATGCTGCCGTTAGGCAACACCCCGTAGCAAATAAAGTTAATCTGTAACCTCAGGGACTAAACTCTGAAGCAAAGCTTCCCGACCTTCAACCATCTCTTGCTCTTTGTTATTTACTAATGCTTGGCTTAGTGCCAGCATTACTGTCGGGATTTGGGAGGGAGAAAGAATAATGGGTGAGCCATTAATCTTCTCCTCCATGTAAACAGTCCCACCTTCAGAGACTGTAATATCAAGAAGTGCAGTACTAAATTGAGCCATGATAACCTCCTAGTGATCTAAGAAAGTAATAGGTTTTTTAGATGACCAACACAACCCACAAGTCCCACAGTTTTCTGTTTTATCTAGCTGTACTGGGCATGTGATCCCGTTTGGTGCTGGATTGTGTTCGGTGTTAGCCGATAGATTATCGGATGGTAGCATGCTAAACCGGATAGCAAATCTATCAAAACCTATGTTATTTCTAACATCAAGCAATGCTTGTCCGATATGCCTTGACCACAATCCATCGACATTATCTTTGCCATAGTGATGGCGAGAATATCCATAGATATTCAAGGCAGGTCGAGAAAGCAATTGCTTTTCCCAAAATTTTACATACCGGACACTATAAAAATCTCCAAGGATGTGGAGACGGATAAGATATCCGTTTGGGTGCTTTTTATCTAAAGCATCTAGCTCGACTTCAAGGCGAGGCATTAGACCTGTAGGTCTAAACCTGTGCCCAAACGGCATGTTATTGCCATAGCAGTCAGCCCAATGCTCACAGGCACTGGTGCAGGTTTCCCGCTCGACCAAGGTCAAAGTATATATTGGAAAACTTTTGAGCCTTCCCTTTACCACTCGTTTGCCTATTTTCTTGTTGGTGCTAGGCTTTAGCACTTTGTGCTTGTAGTCCTCCACTCTAAATATATTCTTTTGATAAAGAGTGGTGCCATTTCGTATGGCGATATGGTCTTGAGCTAAAGTGGTCATTCCCTTTCTCCTCAGATAATTAATCATCTGCTAGGTTCGTAAGAACTTACCTAGCAGATATTTAATTACCCTAGCAGTAAGTGATGCTATAAGACAAGCCCTTATAGCATCGGTCGGGGGCAAACACTACGGATCAATTTGGCGTATCACCGTATCTTGTTGGCGTTCCCCCTACTACGCCACTCTTTGTCTGGACGCAGATAATTAATACCCTACAGGGTTCGTAAGAACTTACCCTGTAGGGAATTAATTAGCCGACGTTATGAGCAATTCGGGTTTTGTTTTTGGTATTGTTCTCATAAATGAGACGAATACCACTCGTTAGTCCTCGGACAGTAGCATTGCTACCGCCGTCGAACACCGATACAGAATAGAACGGAACATCGAAACGATGTCCGGTATTCAACCGATGGTAGCCATAGCCATACTTCGGAGACTTGGCATTGATACGGCGGGAGACTTTGACTGTGTTTTTACGCATAATTTTTCCTTTGCAAAAGTAAATGGTGATTTCTAGTGAAGGCTCACCACACCCACCAGCGTCTTAATTTTTAGGGCGTTACTGGCTTAACCGGGACAATCCCTCGCCCTGCAGAGACTAGGCTTTATGCCTAGCCTCTACACCTTCTGGAAGTTGATCCACATTGTGGATTACCTTGAAGCTGCCGCTATCATGAAGGATGCGGATTGGAAACCCGCCATCCTTGGCGGCCTTGAAAGCTTCAAAGCCTTCGGAAACCGGGAGCCACTCATTATTGAAAAACAACTGCGTTTGTTTTGCCATTGGATATCTCCTTTGTTGGCGGTTGAAATAATTAATCATCTAGCTAGTTCGTAAGAACTCACTAGATAGATTATTAATTAACTGAAGCAAGGACAGAACACAAGGGCTGGCCAGCTTTGCCTTGCACCTACCATCCCTTCGGGACTGACTGGCTTACTATCGGCAATCACAGATAGTAAACCGAAGGTAGCGAAAGCACCTTGGCTCTGCCCTTACTTCAGATAATTAATACCCTACAGGGTTCGTAAGAACTTACCCTGTAGGGAATTAATTAGCCGCAGAATTTCAGCAGCCACTTCGGTGTAGGCAGCCGATAGTGGTTGAGTGAACAAACCAACAGGTCACTTTGACCTGTCTTTACAAAGTCAATAAGATCGAACATCAGGTTTTTAATCATTAGACATCTCCTTTGTTGGCAGGTTAAGATAATTAATACCCTACAGGGTTCGTAAGAACCTCACCCTGTAGGGAATTAATTAGCCTCAGAAGCAACCATCTAAGGTCGCTTCCACTTCAGCCAAATCACAACAAGTTGTGACAAGATTGCCAGTCGAATTTTCAAAGATATCAAACCCGCCACCACCTGCAGATACCGCAATGGTAACGTCGAGGTCTGAGAAGTCGGCATTGAGTATTTCGATATTGGTCATCATCATCTCCGATTGGTTTTAATTAACTATCTACTGCTTTCACAGAAAGCTAAGTAGTAGATATTAATTAGTTTACTTGTTCACACTCAGCAATGCTAATCCCCAGCAAAAGAGGATTAGGAAAAGGGCTAACATCATCAGCAGTCCACCAAAGCTCATCGCAATCTCCCTTATAAGTTAATTATACCCTTCACTACGTTCAGGGTTAATTAACTAATAGATTTACCTTTCGTAGAAAGGTATTTATTGAAGACTAGTCTTCATCATAGACTGTCAAGCCCTTCATCAAGGGCTATCAGTTTTTCATCGGCAGTGACATAAATGTCACACCAAACAGATTGTTGCTAACCCATTGTTTTATAAGTTATTTATCACTCTCTGCTTTCAAAGAAAGCTAAGTAGAGAGTAATAAATAAACACTTGATCTATGATCAAAATGTCACAGTCAAGCTAAATCTATAGATTTATCACAGATTTTTATAGATTTTTGTAAATCTTTCCGTAGGAAAAGCATTCTTTTGACGGCTGGCCAAGGCGCATATGCATTATGCAGCACCCCCACCCGCAAAAACGCATGCATGCATGTATATATAAAACAGACCCCTTGAAAATTTACAAAAAATACCAAGGTAACTCATCAGGGATACTGTTGCAGTAATATCACACCTATAAATTTTTTTTAACCGGGGGCTTGCGTAGTATTTAAAAATAGTGTATAATAGTCTATACAGATTACAGAGAACCAAAACAAACATATTTTGAATAATAACTTTAATAATTAATTTTAATAACAATAACAAAAGGTTAAATATGAGTTTAGAAGAAGGTATGGAAGAATCTATAGAGAACTCTATAGATACACTAGCAACACTAAGTACATTCCTAGATGATCTTGTGTTACAAAAAAGTAAGATGGACTTTATTTCCTTTGTTCGTCTTGTTGCCCCTACAATTGTGTCTGATTGGAAAATGGGGAAACATATTAAAATTTTATCTGACAAACTTCAAAAGGTTCAGGATGGTGAGATCAAAAGGTTAATGGTCTTTTTACCACCCCGTAGTAGTAAGTCAGTCATTTGTTCCAAGATATTTCCAGCATGGTATATAGGTAATAATCCTCAACATGAGATACTGACGATATCTCATAGTGATCAGCTTGCCTCAGACTTTGGTAGGTCTGTAAGAGATATTGTAAATACAGAACAGTTCCAAGATATTTTTCCCGGTGTTACATTACGAAGTGATGTACGGGCTGCAGGTAAATGGAAAACAAATCTTAATGGTACATACTATGCTGCTGGTGTTCGATCACAGATTGCAGGACGGGGAGCGCATATAGCAATCTTGGATGATGCTATGTCGGAAGAGGACAGCTTTTCAGAAGCTGGTCGTAGGTATATTAAAGAATGGTATCCTGCTGGTTTGCGTACTCGTATTATGCCCGGTGGTTCTATAGTGATTATTAACACAAGATACCATCATGATGATTTATGTGGGTGGTTGCTGAAGCAGGAAGAAGTAATGGATATGGATAGCACCTATCCTTGGGAAGTTGTAAAGATACCTGCTTGGGTTGACGAAGAAGCTTCAGAGTTACTTGATTTACCTGTGGGTAGTTCTTATTTTCCTGAATGGAAGCCCGATGAAATACTACGAGTAGATGAAGAAGAGATTATTGCAAGCAATGGTTCAAGGTATTGGGAGTCATTGTACATGCAGAATCCTACACCAGAAGAAGGTGGGATTATAAAAAAGAGGTGGGTTGAATGGTGGGATTATGATGACCCGCCGTCCTGTGACTTTATTATTCAAACATTTGATACAGCCTTTTCTACAAAGACAACTGCTGACTTCACAGTTATTCAGACATGGGGAATATTTGACATGCCTGAAGAAGACTATGAAGGACGAGAGCTTTGGGGAAGCAATCTTATTTTGTTAGGTAGTACAAGAGGTAAGTTTGAATATCCTGATTTGAGAAGGATATCACAGGAATTATATAATGAGTACAGACCTGATGTTTGTATTATTGAAAAGAAAGCAAGTGGTCAATCTCTGATACAGGATTTAAGACGTAGTGGTTTACCTGTAATGGAGTACACACCAGATAAGGACAAAGTGTCTAGAGTGTATGCAGCTAGTCCTATGCTGGAGTCTGGACGAGTTTGGCTACCATCTAATAAACGATGGGCAGACGAATTGATGGAGGAACTTATTACATTTCCGCATGGGCGTCATGATGACCAAGTAGATGCTCTTGTTATGGCTGTGCATTACATGAAGGAGTCATGGCGGCTAGGACATCCAGATGATCCCAACTGGGAAGACGATGTAAATCCCCGGCGTCAAAAAAGAGTTGGTTACTGGAGGACTTAATATGGAGTTAACGGGTACAACTGTAGCTGATTATGTATTTATTTCAAGATAAGGGTTGCATAAAGAGATTTTTAGTGATATAATAGTGCTATGTTTCAATTTGAAAAAAATATTAATCATTCTTTAATCCGACCCAAATATGAAGATTATCGATGTAAAAAGAAAGACTGTACTTGTTCCATATCTGAAATGTGTAGGGGTAGATGGAATAAGTATGTAAAAGATTTATCACAACATATCTATTTAAAGTTTAAGGATACTTATAAAAATGGCGACTGAAAGAAATCCATACGATAAGATACCATCTGCTGAAGTTATTCAGATACCAGATCAGGGAGCCAATATTGAAATTGGTGAAACAGTATCCTTTGATATTGAAGAGGATGGTGGTGTTGTTGTTAGTTTTGAAAATGAATTTGAATACGAAGAAAAGACAGATATTAAAGAATGGTTTGAAAATCTTGCAGAAGACATGGAGGATTTTGACTTAGTAAGAATAGCTGAAGGTGTATATGATAGATATGATGCTGATTTAAATTCAAGATCAGAATGGGAGTCAATGTTTGAAAGAGGCTTTGATCTTCTTGGATTGAAGCTTGAAGATACATCAGAACCATTTGAGGGTGCCTGTACTGCTGTGCATCCCTTGTTGGTAGAGTCTGCTGTTAAGTTTCAATCAAAAGCTATTTCTGAATTATTTCCACCTGCAGGACCAGTTAAGTCTCAAGTTCTAGGAACCAGTAACTTTCAAAAGGATCAACAGGCTCAAAGAGTTCAAGAGTTTATGAACTATCAGCTTACAGAGCAGATGCCTGAATACTTTGATGAGTTTGAGCGGATGTTGTTCCATCTGCCGTTGATTGGGTCTGCATTTAAAAAAGTTTACTATGATGCATCACTTGAAAGACCTGTAGCAGAGTTTGTTCCTATTGATCAATTTTATGTATCATACTATGCTAGTGATCTAAGAAAAGCAGATAGATACACTCACATTATTTACAGAAGCCCTCATGATTTAATGAGAGAGATTCGTTCTGGAATGTATTTGGATATTGAGTTGCCAGATGCATATGTCCCAAGTCCTACACCTATATCATCTAAGATTGATACTGTTATGGGAATGTCCCAAACAGGTGAGGATGATCCACAATATGTTTTACTTGAACAACATTGTTATTTAGAACTTGAGTCTGATCCAGAATATTCTGAAGGTGTTGCTCTTCCTTATATTGTTACTGTTGAAGAGCAGTCTCGTCAGATACTAAGTATTCGTAGAAACTATCGACCTGATGATCCTACAAGAGAAAAGATTATGCATTTTGTGCATTATCGCTTTGTACCGGGCTTTGGTTTCTATGGGTTAGGGCTGATCCATTTCCTTGGCAATCTTACACTGACTGCAACTGCAGCTATGCGAGCCTTGGTTGATGCGGGTCAGTTCTCGAACTTACCGGGAGGATTTAAAGCAAAGGGTGTGAGGATTGTTGGTGATAACGATCCAATTGCACCGGGTGAGTTCAAAGAAGTTGAAGCAACTGGTATGGACCTTTCTAAGTCTATTGTTCCTTTGCCATATAAGGAGCCTTCCTCGACCCTGTTCCAGATGCTAAACTTTGTTACAGCCACAGGACAGAAGTTTGCTGATAATACCGAACAGGTTGTATCAGATGCTTCTTCATATGGGCCTGTGGGTACAACGATGGCTCTTCTTGAAGCGTCTAGTAAGTTCTTTAGTGCAATCCACAAAAGACTTCATAAGTCTCAGAAAGATGAGTTCAAGATACTAGCAAAAATAAACTACGACTATTTGCCAAATGAATATCCTTTTGATGTACCGGGCATGTCCCAGAAAATTCTCAAAAGAGATTTTGATGGTAGAATAGATGTTATTCCTGTTAGTGATCCAAACATCCCGTCAAATGCTCACCGGATGATGTTGGCTCAGATGGCACTACAATTAGCCCAGCAATCTCCTCCCGGTATGTTCAACCTAGAAGCACTAAACAGAACAATTCTCGATGCGGCAAATATGCCAAATCTAGATGAAATATTACCTCCTAAGAAAGAACCTCGACCACTTGATCCACTATCTGATATTGCGGCGGCTACAAGAGGTCTACCAATTGCAGCTTTCCCCGGTCAAAATCATGATGCTCATGTTCAAGTAAAGATGGCTTTCCTGCAAGACCCAATGAATGGAAAGAATCCGGCAATGCAACGAGTTGTGCCTGTGTTACAATCAAACATTCAAGAACATATTATCATGAAGTATCAAGAGCAGGTAACTGGAGTTGCACAGAATATTGTGGGTAACTTGCCACCAGAGCAACAGCAAATGCCTAATGTTATGGAAGTTGCTATGGCTCAAGCAGCATCTCAAGTTCAAAATGCTAATCAAGCTATGGGTCAGCAACAAAGTCCTGAAGCACAAATGGTTGATCTTGAAAAAGCAAGATTACAAATTGAGCAGCAAAAACTTCAACTTGATACTATGAAGAATGCTTCAGAGGCTTCTCTTAAAAATAGAGAACTTGACATTGAAGAAACAGAAGTTGCACTTAAAGCAATACAAGATGGACAGCAACAATTAATTAAATCTGAAGAAAAAGAAAAAGACAGAATTAATAAACAAACTATAAAAGCTGTAGATACTCTTGTTAATGCAGCAACTGAAGATGCAAGATTACAAAATGCTCAACAACTAAAAGCTATGGACCTTCTTGGTAAACTAACACAGATATCAGAAGGAAGAGAATCTACAGAAAATATAGAAGGATTAAGAGCTTTAATGAAAGTTATTGAAACTGCTATAAGTAAAGGAGAGTAATATGAAAGAAAAAATAAAATCTATGTTTGAAAAATGTAAATGTAGTATTTGTATTAAAACAATTTGTGCTGCAATTATTGGTGTTATAGTAGGGGCTGTAATTTTCTAATGAATTTATGGGACGAAATTATAGTATCTTTAAATGAACAGATGGATCATATAAAGACAAACCTAGCAGAAAATGGAGTTAGCGACTACGCAAGTTATAGGGAATTGGTAGGGTTTTATCAAGGGTTAGCATGGGCCAGAAATGATTTAACCAATATTATAAAAACAAGATATCATGATGAAGAAGGAGAATAACCATGCAACAAGCTGCTTTGAATAAAGCAATTAAAAATGATCAATGGATTAGCGGAGATGAAGAAGAAGTAGCTGATCCCTCACCTCTACCTACAATTCCCGGTTTTAATGTTTTAATTCGTCCAGTATCTATTAAATCAAAAACAAAAGGTGGTATTCTTCTGCCTGACTCTACGGTAGATGATATGACATATCTTACTACAGTAGGTAAAGTTTTGGCTGTGGGTGAGCTTGCCTACGAAGATAAAGAAAAGTTTTCCACAGGTGCTTGGTGTGAGCCGGGTGACTATGTGTGTTATGGTAAGCATGCTGGTGTAAAAATGATTTATAAAGGAGTAAAGCTTATTCTTTTGTATGACGATCAAATTATGCTAAAGGTAGAAAACCCAAAGGATTTAGACCCTACATTTAATTTATCTAACTAAGGGGTTGCCTAAACGCAAAAAATAGTGTATAATATAGTTATTCGTAAAACGTCTGTGTCGAATCAGTCGAAAGGAAAAAAAGTAAATGGAAGAGAATAATGACGAGTGGGGTGACGTTACGATCCCAGAAAAGGTAGAGTATGAAATTGAAGAAGATACTCCACCTCCTGTAGAACAAGCAGAGCCTGAAGTTACAGCAGAAGCTCCTAAGAAAGAAGAAATAAAAGAGCTTGATGGTATTGAAACAAATGGCGCACAGAAAAGAATTAGACAATTAGTAAAGCAGCGTAAAGAACGAGAAGAACAAATAGAGGCTTTGCTACAAGAAAAGAAAGAACTACAAGAAAGACTTTCGAGCCAAGAACAAAGTTTTGTTGACACTCAAAAAACAACTACAGATATGAGTGAGCAACAGTTAAATGATAAGGTTGCGTTAGCTAAGTCTGCATATCTAGATGCTTATAATTCTGGTGACGGAGAAAAAGTTCTTCAAACGCTAGAAGTTCTTCAAAGAAGTCAACTTGATTTAGATAACTTGAGTAAGCAAAAAGCTGCTCTAGATAATTATACTAAAGCAAAAGAAGAAGAAGCTAAGAAACAAGCAGATCAACCACAACAGCAACAACCCGCCCAAAGAACTCCTGATCCTAGAGCAGAAGAATGGGCGTCAGAAAATGAATGGTTTGGTAAGGATAGTGTTATGACAGCTTCAGCCCTTGCTATTGATGCAGAGCTAAAGCAAATGGGATACGATCCTGACGAAGAAGATTTTTATACGGAAATTGATCGTAGACTACGAACTGAATTTCCACACAAGTTTACTGACCAAGAGGTGAGTGAAGATAATCGTTCGCAGCAGACGGCACCTGCTGCTCAAGTGGTCGCTGGAGCTTCCCGGTCGCCAGCAACATCTAGCAAGAAGATTAAACTTTCACAAGAAGATGTTCGACTTGCAAATAAATGGAATATTCCACTTGAAGTATATGCCGCTGAAAAATTAAAAGTTGATAATTCAGACGGTGATTACACAGACATAACATTTGGCCGAGGGAGTTAAGACATGAACACACGGAAGAGCGAGGTACGTTCAGCCAGCACAAGAGAACGGAAAACTAGAGAAGAGAACGAATGGACATATGAAGAGCCTAATGCGCTAGACATTCCAGATCAAGTCATGAATAGAATGGCAAATGAAGGAATGTCACTACGTTGGATTCGTATACATCTAAAAGGCGCAGATGACTACCAGAATGTTGGTAAGAAAATGGCAGAAGGATGGACATGGGTTACTCCAGAAGAAGTTCCAGAGATGGCGATATCTTCAGTCGTACAGGAGAATGGGCGATATAGCGGAACAGTCTGTCGTGGGGATTTAGCGTTGGCTAAGATGCCAACAGGTAAGCTAGAAGCTCGTAAAAGGTATTATGAGAATAAGAGTCAGCAGTTGATGAATGCAGTTAATGCACAACTGGAGAATGCCTCTGATTCTAGAATGCCTATTAGTAATAACAGTAGGTCCACAGTAACTAGAGGGCGAAGACCAAACTTCCAAGAATAGTTAGTGTGGGTCATGGGATAATCAGAGAGGAGTGACATTATGTCTACTACTAAAAACCTTAGAGGTTTCCTTCCTGCCCGCAAACGTGGTTCTGGTTGTAACTCCACAGGTTTCGATGAACTGCCGATTGCATCTGGTGATGCGAGAAGCATGTTCTGTGGTGATCTAATCAAGACGAGCCTTGGAAATGTAGAACCTGTCTCTGCAGACGCTGACTTTGCTGACGGTGTTTTCATGGGGTGCCACTATGTAGCGAACGGGGAACCCAAATATAGCAAGTATTGGCCTGCTAATACGAGTGCTACTGACATTAAAGCTTTTGTTGATACGAGTCCGTCGTCTACCTATTTTATTCAAGCAGATGCTTCGGTATCTTCGGGGGATATTAATACGGTGAACTTCGGTCTTACTCTTGGAACGGGTAGCACCTTTACCGGACAGTCTGGTTTTGGTGTTAAAGCGGCAACAAGAAATACCACTATTCTTCCTGTAAGAGCTATTGGTGTTCTTGATGAGCCGGGCAATGATATTACCATTGCTGCGGAAAGAGCCTTCCCGGTTCTGGAAGTTCGTATCGTTAAGCATGTGGACGCTAAGTTGTCCTCACCATCAGGCATTTAATAGGGGAGTTTGAATCATGGCTATTAATAGAGCTAGTATTGCAAAAGAACTTCTCCCCGGTCTGAATGCTGTATTTGGACTAGAATATGGAGAAGTCGATAATGAGCATGAACCTCTTTTTGAGGTTGAAAACTCAGACAGAGCTTTTGAAGAAGAAGTTCTGTTCACAGGCTTCGGCTCTGCACCTGTAAAGGGTGAAGGTGCTGCAGTTACTTATGATGAAGCAAGTGAAAGTTACGTTTCTCGTTATGTAAACGAAACGATTTCTCTTGCCTTTGCGGTAACGGAAGAAGCTATGGAAGATAATTTGTATGATACCTTTGCTAAGTTGAGAGCTAAAGCTCTTGCGAGAGCAATGGGTAATACGAAGCAGGTTAAAGCTGCTGATATCTTCAACAACGGTTTCACTGATGCTGCTGCCTTTCATGGTGGCGACGGTGAGCCTCTTTTTAGTAATGCCCATCCAACTGTCGATGGCACTCAGTCTAACCTTCTAACGGCAGCAGACCTTTCGTTTGCTTCGTTGGAAGCTGGTCTTACTGCTATTCAAAAGATTACGGATGACAGAGGCATTCTTACAGGTGGTTCAGCAGTTTCGCTGCATGTTGCGCCAGATAACTGGGCAACGTCGAACTCTCTGCTTAATTCAACCCTGATTCCTGCCTCTGGTACGGTTTCCGCTCTTGGTGGATCACAAGCTGCTACCAACCCGTCAGGATGGAATGATGTCAACTCGATTCAGAGTATGTCGATGCTTCCAAAGGGTTGCTTTATCAATCGTCGCTTTACAGACACTGATGCTTGGTTTATTAGAACGAATGTTCCTAATGGACCTAAGATGTTTGTTAGAGCGCCACTTCAAACGAAGATGGAGCCAGACTTCGATACTGGTAATCTTCGCTTCAAGGCCAGAGAGCGTTATAGCTTTGGTTGGTCTGATTGGAGAGGTTACTTCGGTAACGCTGGTGGATCGTAAGATAAGAACTAGGAGAGGGGAGAAATCCTCTCTCCTCCTTCTTTGGGAGATTTAAATGTCGAATATTAAAATAGCTCAAGTTGCTGGAGGTGCTGGAGGTGCTGGTGCTTTAGTAGATACAGTAACAAGTGTCAGTATTCAAGATACTAGAATTAGAATGTATAGTTATGCTGTAACTGCTGCCTGTGAAATTAGATTAGATGATAGCACTGGAAGTGTAATTAAACAATCTGTTGTTGGTACTAATACTCAAGATTCAGTATACTTACCAGATCAAGGCATTAAAATTTCTGGTGTTGTATCAGTTGTTGGTATAAGCAATGGTGGTAAATTTTTTGTTTATTATGGATAAATAGATGCCTTCTTATAGTGAACTTGTATCTGATATTAGAAATACATCTGAAAATGATTCGCAGGACTTTACTGATCAAATTCCTGTTATCATTAATAAGGCAGAATTTCGTCTTATTAAAGAATTAGATGATGTTGCACTAAATCAAATTACATCTGTTACAACAAGTGTTAATAATCCACTTGTTTCTCTTGCATCAGATACAAGAATAATTAGAAATATTAATATTAAAGTTTCAGGTTCAAAAATTAATTTGTTACAAAGAAGCCAAGAGTATGTAAATGACTATTGGCCTTTTGTTTCTTCATCTGTTGGCGAACCTAAGTATTATGCAATGCGGAGTAATACGCAAATTTATCTTGCGCCCACTCCTGCCTCTGCGTATGACACAGAAGTTGTTTATGTGGCTAGACCTGCTGCTTTAACATCTGCTGCACCAAACAATTATTTTTCAGATTTTTGTTATGATGCTCTTTTTTATGCATCAATGGTGGAAGCATCTTTATTTAATAAAAGTTTTAATACTGTACCAGCATGGCAAGCTGAACTTAAAGCTTCAATTGATGGTCTTCGCAATCAAGCTAGAAGAGCTAGGCAAGATAATATGGAGCTTAATACAAGCCCGGCAGGTAGTGCTAACACAATTATTCAAGGAAGTAGCTAGGAGGGAACTATGCCACTTATTAACAATAAAAAGTATTCTTATGATAAAGCTGGATTTAATCGTTATAAAGAAGAGCGTATGGGTGCTGTAGCTCGTCCAACAGGTCAAGGATATGGAGCAGCTAGAAAAGGTCCAGCAGCAGAGGGTGATTCTATTCAGTTTGAAAAAGTTGTTATTGACAACAAAGAATATGATTACTCGGTATAAGGAATAGTATCATGGCTAAAGCAAAAAGTTTAGTAAAAAAGAAAAGAGGCAGAAAAGGTAGAGGTCGTAAGGCTATACCTGCTGAAATAAAAGCTCAAGCAAAAGCTGCTGGTTTTACTTCTGTTAAGAAATGGGAAGAGGCTGGAAAGCCGGGACCAAAAAGAAAACAGAAGAAGGGAACTGCTAAAAGAAAAGCCACCGAAATGCCGAAAGGTAAAAGAGGTAGAGAAATTGCTGCACTTAAAAGAGCTTCTGATATGGAACGCATGGGAGAAATGGCTCCTGCTATGCCTAGAAGAAGAAATGTTCAAGGTGTAGCAGAAGGTCCGAATAGACCTGCTCTTTCTAAAGTAATACCACCTAAAGGGTCTGCAAGACAAACTAGGCAACGTAGAGCAATGGGACTTATTGATCCTGCCACTAAAAGAAATATTGGTGAATTTAGTGACGAGGTTGGTAATATTGCAGAAGCAATGGGCTTAAATGCTAGAGGTGCTATTGATAAAAGTGAAATAGATGAGCTAGTAGAAAGTGGCTTGCTTAGAATAAAAAGAAAGGGTGGACAAATTAGTTATAAGAAAAAAGGTGGTCCTATTGGAGTTGGTAAAGCTCTTGGTGGCTATGGAAAAGTAAGGAGTTAATATTATGAAAGGTTCAGCACTTAAACCTAGAGCTAAAACAAAACGTAAACCTTACGAGGGTCGTACATCAAAGAAAACTAGAAAGTATACAAAAGGCGGCTCGGCTGTTCAAAAACCTATGAGAGATGCTAAATTAAAAAATCAAAGATATCAAAGATTTGGCGATGGTGAAGAGAAAGAAGTTCCAATTCCAAAAAAGAAATTTAGAGAAACCGAAGGTACGAGAAGAGACCCTGAAGGTAAAGGTTCTGTAGATGCAGCAAGGGCTGTTGGTACAAGGGGTGAAAAAATAACTAAAGGGTCAAAAAGTGGTGCAAACTTTTTAACTGATCAAGCTGCAGTTGGTGGTGGAAGAAAAAGAGCTAAAACAAAAGTTGAATTAGAAAAATTAGAAAAAGAAGGAAAACTTACAAAAGCTCAAAAAACTCAACTTGCTAAGATGAGAAAAGCCGATAAAGAAGCTGCTGATAGGCAAGCCGGGAGAAGTACAAAATCTAAACTTGCTAAATCTGCTGCTCAAAAGAAAGTATCTGCAGCTAAAAAAGCTGAAGAAGATTTAACTCATTTTTATCAAACAGGTGAAATAAGAAAAGGTTTTAAACCTACACCACAACAAGAAAGACAAGCTATTAACAATTTAAAAGCTAGGGGAATGACTAAACAAGCTAGAGAAATTGAAGCTCGAAAAGAACTTGGTGCTAAAGAATTTGCTAGGCAGAAAAATAAAGAAGGCAAAAGAAGTGGCGGTCCAAAAGAATTTAAAAGTAGACCAGAAGAGCGCAAGTATGGTGGTAAAGTTGTTTATAAACGAGGTGGTGGTATGATAGGTAATAAAGGTGTAATGTATGGTTATAAATCTGGTGGGCAAGTTTAAGGAGTAAATATTATGAAAGGTTCAGCATTTAAATTTAAAGCTAAAAAACGTAAACCTGCAGCAGCAGCGGCAGGTGGTGGAAAAAGACCTCCCGGAAATGGTAAAAAGTTTGTTACTCGTAAAGCTAGAGATAAAGAGTTTTCTATTTCAAAAGGTTTATATGATGGCAGAGCTATGCCTCAACGAGATTATGATAAGCTTATCGCTAATCGAGAACGTATTGCAAAGAACAAGAAGAAAAAAATAGCTGAAACTAAAGCAAGAGATGCAATTTCAAAAGCTAAATCAAAAAGAAAACGTAAAGCTTACACAAAATCTGATGTTCCTGCTTGGATGAAAAGAATGTCTAAAGATGAGATTGCTGATCTTCTTGGTCTGACTAAGCAAGATGCAGACGGTATTTTTCGCCATAAAGCTGGCGGTGCAGTTAAGAAAACTAAGTACATGGCTAAAGGTGGACCTGTTCCTCAAAGATATGCAATGGCATCTAAGAGGAAAAAATAATGAAAGGTAATGTATTTAAACATGGGCTTTCTAAAAAAAGTCAAACTAAAGCTGATGATCTTTACAAAGGTTTAAAGAATAAACGTATTCCAGAAAACTTTAAAAAAAGAATACAAGCTGTAAAAAGACTTGAACAAGATGTTTTTCAAGAACATCGACAAATTAGACAAATGCGGAGAGACCCTGAAAAAATTGCTAAACGAAAAAATAAAGTACGAGAGATGGAAAATCTTTTTGAAAAAAAGGTTGATGATCTAGATAATTTATTTAATGATTATATAATTGGAAATCCAGAAAGTGGTAAGTTTTATCCTGAAGGTAGTCCAAGAAAAACTAAACCTAAAAAACCTACACCTAAAAAAGCTGGTGGTAAAGTTACTTATCGTAAGGGTGGAGGTATGATAGGTAATAAAGGTGTAATGTATGGTTATAAATCTGGTGGACAGGTATAATGCCTTTTTCTAAGTACAGCCCTAAACAAAAAAAATTAGCAAGGGTTGCATCGCCTAGAAATAAAATTACAGGTGCTGATTTAAAAGCTGTACGAGCAGGAGCTAAGACTGCTAAGAAGGGTGGTACAATTACAAAAAGGAAAACAGGTGGAACTGCTAAGAAGTCAACAGTCAATAAGGCAGGCAATTATACAAAACCAACTATGCGTAAAAATCTATTTAACAAGATTAAAGCAGGTGGTAAGGGAGGCGCACCCGGTCAGTGGTCAGCTAGAAAAGCACAGATGCTGGCACAACAATACAAGAAAAAAGGCGGGGGTTACAAAAGCTAATGGCACTTGCAAAGTCACAAAAAAGTCTAAAAGACTGGACAAAGCAAAAGTGGAGAACAAAATCAGGCAAACCCTCTACACAAGGTCCAAAGGCGACAGGAGAGAGATATCTACCAGAAAAGGCAATCAAATCTCTCTCTTCGTCTGAATATGCAGCATCTACTCGTAAGAAAAGAGAGGATACTAAAAGGGGTAAACAGTTTTCTAAGCAACCAAAAGGGGTTGCTAAAAAGACAAGTGCTTATAGAAAAAAGGGTGGAACGGTGGCTACTAAAAGAAAGTCAACTAGTAAAGGTATGAAAGGCATGACCATTGGGGGTGGTCATAAGCGTCCTACTAAATCTGGTGCTGGTTTAACAGCAAAAGGAGTAGCTAAGTATCGTAGGCAG
>CEVB01011121.1_pt1 | contig 20113 bp, 35 predicted proteins | sample 531381 | NCBI WGS metagenome assembly CEVB01 (sample SAMEA2622763, study PRJEB7988) | marine metagenome | biome: marine biome (ENVO:00000447); feature: surface water layer (ENVO:00002042); material: "saline water (ENVO:00002010), including plankton (ENVO:xxxxxxxx)" | depth 5 m | reverse complement strand
TTAAAACATTAGAGGAGTTTAATTCCTCGATTATTGAACAGCAAGAAGAGGCGCATGGTAAATATTATTGTGCAATACATGATGCGATAAAAGAGTATATGAAAGATTGTAATTCATACATGGAACTTGGTGTGCATCAAGGTGGAACTGCATCAACAGGTATTTTATGCAATCCAAAAAATGTATGCCTGATTGATAATGACATGTCAAGATATAATAAATTTTTAAAACCGATCGCCGAAAAATATTGTAAGGAAAATAATATCACACTTGATGTAAGACAGACTGATTCAACAGGATTCGGATCTGTAAGTTATACTGATATGCTTGTAATAGATTCGTATCATCACCCAAGGCATATGAATCGAGAATTAGCAGTCCATGGAATGAACGTAAAAAAATATATAATAGCACATGATACAAGTGTATTACATGGTAAAGAAAATCCAGCATTATATAATGTTTTACATGAATATTGTGAGGGATATCAATTTAAAGTAATTAAAAGAGAAACTAGGAACGTTGGTTATACAGTATTGAAAAGAGTATGAAGTCTTATATTATAACATTACTTGATCATGAAGAATCTCAAAAAGCATCAGATATTTGCATAAGATCTAGCGAGGATGTTGGAAACGATTTTGAGATAATAAAGTTCGATGCGATAACTCCTGATCGTGTGGACAAAATGTTGATCTCCGAAAAAATAAAATGGAATTATCCATGGGAAGGTCAGGTGACAGACTTCTCAACAGGATTAATTAAATCTTCATATCCAACTAAAAATAAAAAATCTAGAATCGCTTGTTCTCTGAGTCATTATCATTTATGGAAGTCTTGTGCACATGATAATACTCCTTATTTAATATTAGAACATGATGCATTTTTCATCAGACAACTCGAATATAATATTATCAGTAAAAGTCATAAATCAATTATCAGTATTAATAATCCTCGTTTCGCCACGAGACGTGCAGTTGATTATTTAAATAAAATAAAATCTTCTGCACCAGATATGGGTGATGTAGTTTTTGCACCAACTATTGATTCAACGAGTGTGCCACAAGGACTCCCTGGAAATAGTGCATATATAATTAGACCAGACGGAGCAAAGAAAATGTTGAAACTTGTGGATGATTATGGATTGTGGCCAAATGATGCATTGATGTGCAAACAATTAATACCTAATATAGGATGTACACGAAAATTTTATACAAGAGTTCAGGGAGTGCGATCAACAACTTCACTATGAAAAATATAATAAAAAGTTTAAAAGGTGTGAAACCTAAAAAAGAAGAAAAGATAGAAAAACAACCATTTGATCCTCGAACTCGGATTGATGGTAAAGGAATGACGGAGGAGGAAAAATTGAAACAAGGTTTTAATGGGAACACATATAGTATCAATGGTAGAGATATTGATTTTTAATGAAATCTTATGATTATATTCTTCTCTACATTTTAGTCATTGCTATAGTTTATTACTCAGTCGGAATGATGATGAAATGAAAGCATATGTAATTACAATACAAAGTAACAATAAATCTGTGCAGGTGGCAGATCGTTGTATTAAATCCGCAAAGTGGTTTGGTGTTAATGTGGAACAGTGGAAAGCAACTACGCCAAAAGATAACCCAATCGCAAAACTTATCAAAGATGATGTTAAGATATCTGGTCTTCATGAAGCATACTCTAGGATAGCGAACTGTGCTGCAGCATTTCACTCACATTATTCTCTCTGGAAACATTGCATAGAACTTGATGAGCAAATCATGATACTTGAGCATGATGCAATCTTTGTTAATCAAATGCCTCAAAATTTAAAATTTAATAAGTGTGTTTCTCTTGGCCATCCCTCATATGGTAAATGGAATGAAGCGACAAAACTAGGTGTGAGTCCACTTTTTTCAAAACGATATTTTCCAGGAGCACATGGTTACATAGTAAAACCCGAAGCATGTAGAGAATTTATAAAACAAGCAGCAGAAGTAATGGCAAGACCGACAGACGTTTTTCTTAATATAGAATCTTTTCCTTGGTTAGAGGAATATTATCCATGGCCAGTCAAAGCGGACGATAGTTTTACAACTATCCAAAATGAGTTTGGTTGTTATGCGAAACACAATTATGGTGAAACTTATGGCATCGAAAAAGTACGATAAAGTATTTCTTACAGGTTGTGATGAAAATACCGAGTGGATGCTCGACTGGTTTATGAAAAATCTAAGAGAACATAATAATACTATCCCAGTTGTTTTTGCTGACTTTGGTGTAAGTATAAAAATGTTAGAAAAGATACGAGTGCAAAAAAAGTTTCATGCAGTTATCAACATGAGAAAAGCATCAGAAAAAGGATGGTTTTTAAAACCAAGAGCGATGATGTCTTCTCCATCTAAAAAAACTGTGTGGATTGATACAGACTGCGAAATATTAGATAATGTAGAAAACTTATTTGATATGCTAGAACCAGGAAAACTTGCTATGGTTGAGGATAAACCATGGACTAAAAGAACACTCGAGTTATGGCATAACTCAGGTGTCGTTGGATTTATTGATAAACCAATTATTCTTCACGAGTGGTGTAAAGCGATACAACTTAAGAAAAATGTTGTTGCTGAGATAGGTAATGGAGATCAAGAAGTTCTTCACTCCATGTTAAATCCAATCACTAAATTGACATACATAAAAGATTTACCAAACGAATATAATGTTGTGAGAGTTCAAGTCGATAATGATAATTATCAGGGAGCAAAAAAGATAATGCATTGGACAGGTGAAATAGGGAAGATTAAGATAAGGAGTATGATCAATGAATAGAGTTGTACATGTTATCGGTAATGGTGATCAGGCAACTCTTTATAATAATAGAGTTAGAAAGGGATTAAAACTTACCTGTAATTTACCACCATTTACTGTTGAGAATGTTTATGCTACCACAATGGTTGATTTTAAAATGATGAAAGCGATCACAAAGGGAGAAATAAAAGTTCCTGGATATTGGATAATTGGATATCGCCCTAAAATGTGGATGCAGAATCAACCAGGATTTTATATGAAAGCTGCTCCTCAAGTAAAAGAAATATATACAGAACTTCCTCATTATTGCCCGAACTATACTGATTTTAATTGTGGTCATTTTGCTACACATTATGCTGCAAATAAACTGAGAGCGAATCGTATACATTTATATGGATTTGATTCTTGTTTTGATTTTAATTTAAGAAGTGTTTCTGATTTTTATCAGTTCTCGGATCGAGGAAATATGAATAATAATCGACTCCTCAATAACTGGAGACCAGTGTGGACTGGAATGTTTGAGGAGTTTCCAGAGACAGAATTTATATTCCACCACTTACACAATAATTATAAAATGAAAATATCTGGTAATGTAAAAACTTTCGTATATCAAGATAAAAATGATAAAAATCCAAAATTAATTTAATTTTTCTCTTTACTTTTCTCAAATAATATGATAGAATATATGTATAAAATAAAAATGAGGAGAAAAAATGTTAGTTTCAGACCCAAGATACCCAGCAGTTGTTAGAATGAAAAAGATTCAGTATGCAAAAGAATATGCAACTGAGCACTATAACATAACTCGTGACATGTTTATCCACATGATATCTGTAAGATATGAAAAAGATGAAGAAACATATCTTTTTGAAGCTGCTCTTAATGAGTATGATCTAATTCAAAAAGAGTTAAATGATTATTTCGAGGAGGTTGCATGAAGACTTTTGATTGGTCGATGGGTAACTTTAAATGGGAACCTTGGGCATGGTATGAAAAAGTTTTTCTAGATGACGAGATAGAGGAAATTAGAAAAATATCAAAAGATCCAAATAGATCTGAAATAACTACAGGATCTATAGAGGAAGGTAGGAAGGATCTATCAGTTCGAAATTGTGAGGTTTCTTTTATATATTCTCATGTAGAAAAAAATAATTTTCTCCATCAAAGATTAAAGAGTATAATTAATGAGTTAAATACTATGTTGTGGAACATAGATCTTACTCATTTAGAAACTTTACAATATACAAAATATGACAGTAAATATAAAGGACACTATGATTGGCATAAAGATGATATATATGAAAATATTAGAAATTCTATGAGAAAACTGAGTTTTACATTACTATTATCAGATCCAAAAGATTTTGAAGGTGGTAACTTAGAATTATTATATAACACAGAAGAAAACGTAATGCCTCTAGAAAAAAATAAAATGATTTTATTTCCATCTTACACATTACATCGTGTAACACCTGTTACTAAAGGAATCAGAGAGAGTTTAGTAGGTTGGATTCATGGACCAAAGTGGAGATAATATGATATTTGTAAATGGTGGAAGTAGAAAGCAGAGAGATGTGGTATATGATGTCGCATCTTTTTGTTATAATGAGTTGATTCCTCGTATTCGCAAATGTGAAATAGAGATAAATATAAAAAAGATGAAAGGATACGAGGGAACTTGTATTGATACTGACGATCGTGAGTATGAAATAGAAGTTAATAAGAATCAATCTCTCGAAGACCTTTGTGTAACATTATGTCACGAGATGGTTCATGTAAAACAATATGTTCGTAAGGAATTATTCAGTGAGGTAAATTTTTATAAGACAAGAGAAGAATACTTGAATCTACCATGGGAAGTGGAGGCATATGAAAAACAGGAGATATTATATAAAAAATGGTTGAGTACACAAAACCAAGAAATCAAGTGAATGAACTTATGCAGATCATAAGAGAAAAAGAGGGAGAGTTGAATCTTCTTAGAGATAATGTTTTTGAACTTCAGGGACAATTACAAAACGCTTATATTCGAATCAAGGAGTTGAGAGAAAAGTTAGATGGTGACACTGACTGAGTCAGCAGAAAAATACCTTAAAACAGTAGGAAAACCAAACGTGCTATTATCTGTCAAAGGTGGTGGGTGTTCTGGATTTCAATATGAGTGGGGAACTACAGATAAAGATCCAACTGTGGGAAATTTACACATAGATCCCATCGCTGAGTTTGCTATCTTTGGTTGTACAGTTGATTATGTGGAAGAACTAAGTGGTTCGTATTTGAAAATAATTAATCCGAATGCTACTGCTAGTTGTGGATGTGGTGAAAGTTTTGCAGTCTAGATATTGTAAAGAATACAATCTTAATATTAATATTGATTTATTGCGAGATTCTTATCTCGATTTTAAAAATAAAATGGGATTCAAAACAGATGATAAGACATTAATTGATTTTAATGCAATATGCATCAACAGGATACCGAACGATGATAATTCTATAACTGGTGGCAATGTTCGAGGTTTATATTGGACTATCCCAGAAGTTGATAATCAAGAAGAAAAAAGATTAAATCCAATAGAAGAATATCTCTATACTGAAATATGTCCGGAGTTTAAGGATACCTATGTTGAAGAAGTCTATAATATTATTAATCAAAAATTTAAAATAGGTCGTGTTCGTTTCTTAATGAAACCACCAAGAACATGTTTATCTTGGCATAGAGATCCTGATATGAGATTACATATTCCTATCACTACGAATCAAGGAAATATTATGGTAATTGAGAATGAAGCATTCCACATGCCTTCAAATGGTAATGCATATTTAACTGATAATAAAAAATATCATAATTTTTTTAATGGTAGCGAACTTGAGAGAGTACATCTTGTTGCCACAGTTTTGGAGGAGAGTTTTACCTGATGGAAAACATATTGGATACAGTGGATGAAATAATATATAGTGACCATGATCGTGTTGGTTGCACTGGACCATCGGGGGATCATCCCTTAGTTTATTATACAATACCGACTGGAGGTTATGCTGTGTGTCGATATTGTGAGCAAAAATTTAAAAGGAAACCAGAATGAGTTGGAAAGTTTATTCTCGAGATGGTTGCATCTTTTGTGATGCAGCGATGGATCTATTAGAAGGTAAAGGAATTAAATACGAAGAGGTCAAAGTTCCAGGAAATAAAGAGGCAGAAAATTTATTTAAAATGAACAGGTTTAAAACAGTCCCACAGATTTTTACAGATAGAGATGTTTATGTAGGTGGGTATCAAGACTTAAAAAAAGTAATGGATAATTATGATTGAACGTTGGTGGCCTACAGAGATAGGTTTTTATGATAATCCAGACCACGATAACTTAGATCTAATAGATTATTGTTACGAAATACAAAGTAAAACAGAAAGTGGTGGTAAACAATGGGTATCATCAGATACGTATAATACCAGTACTTATAAATTTGAACCTTATAAAGATGATAAATTTAAAATACTAAATGATTGGATTGATGAACAAGTACAAATCTACATACAAGAAACAGATATAGATTATGAACCCTTTAAACCTGCTACAGGATCTTGGTTTAACATTTATAAGACTGGTGATTATCAAGAAGTACATCAACATCAAGGTAATATACTATCATCTGTATATTTCTTAAAGTCTAATCCAAAATTCAGTCCTTTACTATTTTATTCTAACTTTACAGACATGCAAGGTATAAGAAAAAATAATAGTGTTTCTATGAATACTATGATTAAATATAAAGCCATTCCAGGTCGACTTATAATTTTTAGAAGTTATGTTCCGCATTGTGTTGAAAAACATAAAGATACAGAGGATAGAATATCTATTGCATATAATTTCAGATAGAAAATAATTAAAAAAAATGAAAAAAAACGAAAAAAAAGCTTTACTTCTCTGTAAAAGTATGATAGAATATATGTATAATGAAAGAGGAGATCAAAATGGAAAATTTAAACGCACTTATTAATAAATTAAATTATAATGCTCAAGAAGATTGGGCGATCAGAGAAAATATGTCTTCAATGTATATAGAAGATGCGAATGATACTCAGATCGTTTCAGACCTTATTGAAGAAGGTGATGTTAAGTCTGCTAAAGAGTTAATCAATTTAATGGATACTTCAATTCGTGAAAAAGTTATCATTGCTATCGCTAAGGATCATGGTTCGATATGGACTGCTATTAATCTTGGTTGGGAGGTTTAATTATGTTACCTAAAATCGACACTTATATTAATCTTTTACAAACACACGATTGGTCATACGATTATTCTGATGACCACAGTAAATGGACTCGTGGTTTTGCAGAACGTGAGACTTTAAAAGAGTATGCTCGTGAGGTGGATCCGACATATCAAATTTGGAACGAGTATGCACCAGAGGGATTTAAACAAAAAATATTTTTACAGGATTGATTGAAATGCTTGAAGTAGTTCAATCTATGAGCACCGCAGAACTCGTCTTTCTCCTCCTCTTTTTGACTGTAGTTCTGTGGTTGCTCAAACTTATTTTAATGGCAAGATTTTGGATAATATTACTTGCAATTTTTTTATTGACACTTATATAAATGTTAGAACCAACTAAAATATATGTTAATAGTCATAACACGAGGAAGGTGCATTTTACTCTTACCAAAGATATAACATATCTTGATACTAATAGACTCAAAGATAAAATGATGCGACTCAAAATGCTTCAGAGTGAAGACTTTGGAAAAATAAAAATACCAAACTTTACATTTGAGCAAACAGGAGATCTAAGTCTTAGAATCGTATCTGAATATGTAAAAGGAAGATATGCTAATCGTGATGACATGATTATCATACAGCAATATGCAGTTGAACGTATCAATAAACCGAGTGCTCAATACTCGTTTGGTGATTTTAATGCAAGTAATTGGATAGTAGAAAATAAAGATCCATGGGATCTATATGCTATTGATGTTGACTCTTATCAATTGATTGATGTAAAGCATCGATGGATAAAGTATAAAAAGAATGTAGAGCAACACGAAAGATACCAAAGGTTGTATGGTTTAGATATTTCGAGATGATATAAATATGTTTATGAATAAATTACACTTTGGCGATATACTCGTCACGATACCATTCGCATACGTTATCAGTCAATCGTTATTAGTGTTCGATGTACTTTGGTTTTTCGCAGCACTTTGGACATTTGACACGTATGCGCACATGAGGAGAAAAAAAAATGTCTGATGATTTTTTTGACTTTGGATTTACTGCTGTAGATGAATCAGAACTCGAGGCAGTACAAAAAGCAACCAACGAAGTTTCTCAAGTTGTATCAACAGTTGAAACCACTCAAGAGAGACTCGATAAACTGTATAATGCAATCACACCACTTTTAAATAATTTGAAAAAAAATCCAGAGAAAGAATATATTCTCTGGCCAGATCGACTCAAAAAAGTGGAAGCATTTGAAACTCATCTTCAAAAGATATATTCGAATTAATGGAAAAACATTTAACTTATTATAATATTAGGACAGTTCCTAATTACCCAAAAGAGGGTGTGAATTTTTACGATTTAAATAGTTTATTTGCAAGCGATTTATGGAATCGTTTTGTGCGTGGAATGAATGCAGAAATTAGTTCTATACATCCTACGCATATAGTTGGTATTGAAAGTAGAGGATTTGTATTCGGTTCAGCATTAGCACAAGAAGCGAATATTCCTTTCTGTATGGTACGGAAAAAAGGTTCGAAATATCCAGGCAAATTATTAGAGGAAAGTTATCAATTAGAATATGGCGAAGATACTCTGGTATTACAAGAGGGTATTTTAGGGCATACAAGTAGAGTTTTAATAGCAGACGATCTAGTGGCAACTGGTGGTAGTATAATTGCAACATCTAATTTAATCGAAAAAACTGGTGCAAGAGTTGAAGGTGTGGTGACTATCATCAATTTAAAATCTTTAAATACAACAGAATTAAGTAGATTTAAAAGATGGTCAGCATTTACAATATAAAAATGAAAAAAAATTTAAAAAAAATGAAAAAAAAGCTTTACTATTCTGCAAAAGTATGATACAATATATGCAGGAGGTTTTTTTAAAATGGTATGACGATATTCTAAAGACGTAAAAAGTGTGAGTAGGTTCGCCCCAATGAATTGAAAACTATGTCTAAACAAGGTGATTGGGGGACTCTGATTAAAATCCTGGATCAGAGTTAGGCGGTGAGACGACCACGTTAAAAGTCAGGTGATAATTGTCGAGTGAGTATAAACACTGTTAAACCTGTAAACGACAATAAAATTAAGACGCAGGTGGGAATGATAATCGCCCTCAGTAGAAAGGATTATCTTTTATTATTATGAGGAGTATATCATGGCACAGACTCAAAAACAACGGATGGCACTCATTCGTAAAGTCTCTAAAAAATTTAATAAAAAATTACAACGCAATCAACGTGTTCGTAGGACTGAAACATCATTCCTTGATAAAGTTGATAATGGTGGTAATATCTATGCGTATACAGATGCGCCAAAATATGTCGATGAATATTATGGTGATCGTGCACGTGCTCAAGAGTCTTATGAAAGAGAGTGGGACTGATGGTCAATTATGAAAAAATGTCTTCCGATCGTATGATAGCATCTCGTGTGTTTTCGGGTGAGATTATGCGTATCCGCACAAAGATTGCTTTAGGTGATCAAGATGCAGAGTTTTTAAATCAAGTCATCAATTATCTTGAGATGCGTATTGACTCTATGAAAACAAAAGAGCATTACAGATAAAAAAGTTCTTTACTTTTATGTAAAAGTGTGATACAATATTATAGAAGGAGATTTATCATGACCATGCATATGTTACCATCTTATTTTACTACGACTAGCACTCGTAAACGTAAATCAAAAAAGAAGACTGAGTCTATTATTCAAGAGGAGATCAAAACTCAAAAACTTCTCGAGAGACTTGGTTATAATAAAAATCATAACTTTCGATATGATATGCCTAATTATCGTATCTCAAAGTCTGATGTAAAAACTTCTGATGGTGTCGGTAATGGTTTTAAAAATATGAGAAAGCAGTACACTGGCGATGAGTTAGCAGGTATCGGCACTTTACATAAATCAAATATGGTTCCAGTTCGTAAAGATAGTGATGATGCTAAAGAGATAGCAAGGATGAGAAGAGGATGAAAAATCCAATCGCAAAATATTTGATGTGTTCGTATGCTTATTATATAGATGATGAACCACTTATATCAGATGCTCAATTTGATCAACTTGCTAAGTTCATTTTAGAAAACTGGGATGCGATCGATCATCCACATAAAAAGTTTATTTCAAAAAATGATTTGACAGCAGGAACATTTCTTGGTAAATACCCATCGATGGTGAAGGGTGCAGTGGCAAGTTACAGAAAAGAATTTAGAAAATAAAATATAATGTGGGATTTTTGGACAGCAGTTTTATTTTTATGTATAGCGATTCCTGTATCATTAATATTTATTGGATTCTTAGGTTATGTAGAATATAAGAATGAAGAAAAAAATGAAAAAAAATGAAAAAAGTTCTTTACTTTTATATAAAAATATGATACAATATATACAGACTATTATTAACGAGGAGAATTATTATGGGTTTAACAGCATTAAAAGGTAAAAAATTAACAAGAAAAAAGACTATCCGTGCGAAGTCTCGTGTAGGCATTGCAGGTGTTCCACTTGACAGAGGATTCTCAGTTTTCAAGGACGAGTTTCATTTCAATGTTGATCGTAAAGAAGTTTCATCTACTATGAAGTCTTACATCAAATCAAAGATGACTAAAGATGATCAACGTGATATTTTCGCATGTCCTGAATATAAATTTTATACATTCAGTCACTATGCTGCAACTGCATTTTGGTCATTGAATAAATTAGACTCCGAAGATCTTTTCGTTTACTTTGAGGGAAAACTTTATGAATATCTCTTAAAATTAATTGAGTTAGGAAGAGAGATTCGTAAAGAGCAAAAAGAAGAAGTGAAAGTTGAAAAAGTAGTTTCACTCTCACCAATGCAAAGATTACAAAACAAGATCAGTGATACTATCATGCAGGATATGCTTGATCTTGAAGATAAATGGATGGATGGTGAAAATGCCACTATCGATCTATACAAATTATTTCAAACATATGGATTGTCTGGTTCGGCAACACTGCCAGTCAGACAGGTGATTGCGGGATGGTTAGTAGATTATGAAGATGCTTACTACAAGCGAGATGCTGATGCCGTCGAGGGTTATGCACATTTGAAAAAATCAGACCTCAATCACCGAATCAAGTCTTGTCAAGACATGCTCCTCGATCTTGACAAGATTCAATCAGCAGCAAAGGCGAACAGAAAAGTTCGTAAACCTAAAATCAAATCTGCTGATAAACAAGTGGCAAGAGTGCAATACAAGAAGGAGGATCATAACTATAAGTTGGTCTCGATTAATCCGATTCTCCTCGTCGGATCAAAGAGACTTTATACATTTAATACAAAGTATAAGGTTCTCATCGAGTATTGCACTCAGTCCGCAAACGGATTTGAAATATCTGGTAGCACCATCAAAAACTTTGATAAGGTGAACAGTCGTGAGATTAAACTGCGTAAACCAGATGAGTTCTTACCTATCGTCTTGAAAAAAACAATCAAACAGATTGATACTGAGTGGAGCAAACTCACCACTAAAACGATCAAGACGAATGGTCGTATTAATAAAGAAACCATTCTACTCAGAGTTATGGATAAATAAATGATTGAAGATAACTTTCTAACAAAGTCAAAGTTCACTAAACTGATTGAGTCTACAGTTAGTGAACTTAAAATTTCATACATGGAGGCAGTTCTACATCTCTGCGATAAAAATGATATCGAACCAGAGGATGTTAAAAAATTTATATCTCCAATAATAAGAGATAAAATAGAGGCAGAGGCAATGAATCTTAATTTTTTACCAAAACAAAATTCAATTGATTCTGCACTTTTTGAGTAAATGTGTATATATAATATACATAACCGCTTTACAAAGTGGTCATATTATGATACAATTATACTTCAGTAAATATTTCAGTACATACAAAGGATACAAAAAAATATGTCATTCGAAAATTTAAAACGCAATCGCGATCAAATCTCCAAATTAGTTCAAGCAGCAGAAGCAGTCGGTGGGTCTACAGAGACAAAGTCTTATGTAGATGAAAGACTGTGGAAACCAACAGTAGATAAAGCAGGTAATGGATATGCAGTGTTACGATTCTTACCAGCAACCGAAGGAGCAGAACTCCCGTGGGTGAGATACTGGGATCATGGATTCAAAGGTCCAACAGGTTTGTGGTATATCGAGAACTCACTTACATCTATTGGTCAAACTGATCCAGTCGGTGAACTCAACTCAAAACTTTGGAACTCAGGTATTGATGCAGACAAAGAAAAAGCAAGAACACAAAAAAGACGTTTACATTATGTGACGAATGTTCTTGTTCTACAAGATCCATCTGCACCTCAAAATGAAGGCAAAGTATTTCTCTACAAGTTCGGTAAAAAAATCTTTGACAAACTTATGGATTCAATGCAACCTGAGTTTGCTGACGAGTCACCAGTTAATCCATTTGATATGTGGGAAGGTGCTGACTTTAAACTTAAAATAAGAAATGTAGAAGGATATCGTAATTATGATAAATCCGAATTTTCCTCTCCATCCTCTCTTTATGATGGTGATGATTCTCGTTTGGAGTCTGTATATAATCAATTACACAATCTAAGTGAGTTCGTAGATCCTAGCAACTATAAAACATATGATGAACTAAAAAGTAAACTCATGCGTGTGTTAGGTGAAGAAGCCAATGCTGGTGTTTTTACAGTCAAGCAAGAGGCACAAATCAACGAACCAGTATCAACTCCTGAACCACAGAAACTTGAACCAGTCACTGCTGATCAAATGGATGATGAAGATGATACGATGTCTTACTTTGCTAAATTGGCAAACGAAGACGACTAAATTCCTCCTGGAAATGGTCCAGTTTGATAGTAATTCATTAGTGCGTCATTTACATCCATATTATTTACTATCGGAGCAACCACAGGTTGGGATGTATTACTAATATTATTCACCTGCTTTGTTGATGCATCTTGCATCGTCACTGCAGGTGATGGAAACCCTCTCCCCATAGTATTATCACTAAGATTTGTATTGTTGATTGATTCACCAACAGGTGTAGGACTTCCCATTGATAAAAATGGTTTATCAAATTTAAAACCAAAAGCACCAGGAGGAGATCCATCAGGAACAGATGCATTCGTGCCTCCACCTCCACCAATAGAATTGAGCAACTGATTTAATCCTAAAAAATTAGGAAATGCATCTACAGGTCTATCTAATAAAAATTGAGCAAGACCTTTCGCAACAGAATTACCAAGAAAAGCACCTCCGATACCTCCAATGATAGTCCCTGCAATTGCTGCTGGTCCACCGAACCCTCCTAAAACAGTTCCTGCTGCAGAACCAAGTACGAGTCCTCCTGCTGAACCACCTATCGCTCCTGCTATTTGATCAAGTTTACCAGAAACATCTCCGGAACTTGCTAATATTCGGACAACATCAGCAACACCTAATATAGCAGCAAGTGGACCAAGACCTTTCGCTAAACTTAAAAATTTTCCTAGTTTTGGATATCTCTTCACATTTTTTTCAAGATTATTTCGTTCTTTATCACTAACATTTTTATCACCATCAAATAAATCAAGTTGTTTTGCTGCACCAACACCAGTAGCAGCAGTTGCACCAACACCAGTAGCAGTCGATGCAGCAGTGCCACTAAGTGCTGTTGCTGCTGTTAATCCACCAATACCTGTCTTGAAAATCGTTTTTATTAATTTTATTCCTGCTCCTATAGTTCCGAATGGGTTGAATAATACAAATAGACCTCCTACTATTTTAATCATATCATCCAAATTTTCGTTAAGTCCTTTGAGAATATCTCCAGTCATTATGTTGTTAATGCCTTTTATTGCTCCAGTAAAAGTATTGCTAATCGCCTCTACAGTGCCCTTGAAAGAAGGAAGTATTATACCAAGTTCAGTTCCTGCTTCTTTGATATTTTTTCCGAGTTTTTTTAATTCTGCTTTCGCATTATCATCTAATATGGCACCAAGGATTGCACCAAAAATCGCTCCTTTCACTCCAAAGGCAAGAAAACCAAGAGCACCAGTGTTTATCGCTCTTTCTATTACCTCTTTCGTTTCTTCATCACCCTCACCAACAATATAATCTGCGATATTATTAGAAAATGCAGTTATCAATAAAGCAGGGATGCCACGTTTTATAAGAATACCAGCTAATGATCCTGCTAATCCTGCTATACCAGCACCACTCAAAAAGTTTCCTAGTTTTCCTCCAAAATCTCCTAGTCTTTGACCAGTGTCTCTTATACCTCTAGATGCTCCTTCGGCAGCACCTGTAAGAGAGAAACGTCTTTCTCTTTCTTCCTCAATCGCTTTGAATCCAGTGTCCTGATTAATTTGTTTGAGTATCAAACTTTGCGTGACATCAGAACTCGCAGCTATCTCACGCAAAGATACATTCTGTTCCTGTAAGGTTTGGTTTATATCTGCTAGACTAGCCATTTCTCTTCCTATTGTTTTCTTCTTCTATTTGACTATTTAATAATGACAAATAAATTTCCCTCTCCCATGGCAACATATTTTCAAGTTCAGACAAAGAATATTTAAAATGATACATCAATTGAAAATTTGTTCTATAATAATTTTCTAAATTTTCATGTGAGAGGGATATTAAAAAAAATCTTGAAATCCTTCTAATAATACTTCGTTATGTTCTTCACACTTTTTACATGTAAATTCTGTTTTATATTGTAACTTTGGTAATTCCCTTATAAAGTTTATACATCTTTCGAGTTGATCTGGATTCAATGAATTTAAAAATTGATCAATTTCTTCTTCACTTTCGTCTGCAAACATTATTAATTCATCGTTTACTTCTAAAGAGTGAAGTGCTATTTTCAAAGTTTTAAAAATTAATTCTGAAGAGGACTCTTCTTCTGTTATTTCATTTATATTTTTCAATGTGTCATCATATGTTGTGCGTTTGAGTTTTAATTTTATATCATTATTCAATACCACTATATCATTTTCTTGATATCCACTAATGTCTACTTTTGTTAGATCAATAGTGACTGTAGATTGCGCCTCACATTTTTTACATTTAAAATTTAAATCAGTAGTTTCACCGACTGACTTCGATCTTATATGGAGAAATACATAATCTACCTCGGCAGTGGACATCTCTTTTATTTTTACATCAGGAGCACAAGACTCAATACATTGAATCATGGATAGAACACTCTCTCGTGGTGATCCAGACTCACTTGCCATGAGTATATTTCTTTGCTCTTTTACAAGGAAAGGTCTATATTTGTAAGTTCTACCATTAGTTGGTAATGTCACTTCATATATCGGTTTATCATCATTTATTTTTGGTAATGCCATATTATATTCTTCTCCATTTTGTATAAGACATATTTACAGAAACTTCTCCGATCACATCAGGGTCGTTAGAGAAGTCTATTGAGTTAATTGATATCGGGAATGCATCCTCTAGTTCTATTGAGTAAATTTTATTTAATGCAACTCTCCTCCTAGCCTCAACAGGTTCTCGTAGCTGATGTATCCTTACATTCCTTTGATATTCTGTTTTATAATTTACTTCAAAAGTCTCTTGATTCACTATTGAGTTCATCCATTTGTCAAAATAATCTCTCACGCTATAATCATTTAGAAGATAGAACGTCATCGGCATCTCTTGCACAATATATCCATATCCTATCTTTTCGTTTTGAGTCATAATCGTTCTATCGTGAGTCGCTATCCCCTTTCCTGGAATCGATGCAGTTTTACATAATATTTGATATTCTCTGCTATCTCTCACTTCTATGCCAGGAATATTTGTTGGTAATTCGACTTGAAATCGATTAAGTCTTGCTATACCTCCTGCTCTGCTAATACTGCTTTTTAAAACATCTATCGCCATTAAATCATTCCTCTTGAGTCTTTGTATACATTACCAGCATTAGATTTTCTCCAGTCAGCAGTTGGTAAAAATGTTGCTATCTCCCATTCGGTTGGAGGAACATATGCGAATCTACTTTTTACATGTGAACTTAAATATCTTTTGTAGCATGGTTTGAAAAATCTAAGTTTTCTTACTGTCTTCAATCTCTCGTAAGCAACTCTGAATCTTGTTGTTTCATCATATTTATCATTCGTTGTGATATCCATTAACGCATCAAGAAACTTTGCTCTTAGAAGTGGGGGAAGATAGTGGATATTCAATCCATAAAACCCACCCTCTGCTCTCTCAACAGGAATCACAAGAGGAAACCCATCATAATATGGTAAGGTATCTTTTGTTTTAGGATCATAGAAAAACATATACATTTTTCCAGGCATAAATCGATTACGTAGTTCTATCTCTTCTTCTCGCATTAACTCACGTCTGTTCACTCTTCGAAGTTGCTGTGCTTTTCTTCTGAACCATGATCTAGACTCTTGAGTACGAGGTGTGATGCCTGCACGGAATGCTTCAAGTTCTAAGTTTTTAAATAGATTTGACATAAGACTATTTATATCGTTTTCTGTGTTTTTTACGATATGGTGCGAGAGGTTTCAGTTTCTTGAGTTTACCAGGAACTGGTTTTTGTAGTAACTTCATCTCCTGTAGAGTTTTTTCAGTCCATATCTGAAACTCCCATCCTCGATCTTTACAATAATCCTCTGCAGCTTCCCATTTATTCATATTTTTGATATAAGTCAATCCCTCGTTTATATACTGCTTAGTTCGTTTTTCGCCGACGGGAGGGATAGTTTCTTTTTCAGGTTTGATCTCAACAAGTATAGTCTTTTCTTCTGTAACGATTTTAAGATCAACAAAGTATCGATGATATTTTTTATCGACTTCGTAGTAATAAGGTATCACCACTTCTTCGGATGACCATGCTTTGACCTTTGGATTTTCATCACACCATTTAAATACGTTTCGTTCCCATAACGATCTGTAGACGACTTGCGTAAAGTCGCCTTTGTACTTCTTCATGTTGTTGACTATGTAACGTCCAGAATATGCCATAATTCGATATAAATAGTTCAAATTAATTTTATTTATAGGTAAAAAAATGCCAAATGATACTAATGCTGAAAGAAGTAAAGGTTATCGTGCTGCCAGTGGAATTTTAAAGTTTCCTTTAGAACAATCTGATATTCTTAAATCTAAAATAACATTTGAACCATATAGAGTTATCGGTAGTGATTTTAAATTTAGTACAAGAGAATTGAATCAGTTTGCAGATGAGTTTGGAGGTAAAAAATTTCCTAAAGAAACTAAAAATGTAACAGGTGCAACTCCTATACGAATTGTTCCAACATATGAAAGAACTGAATTATTTTTACCTTTACAATTTGCTGTTCGTGATGGAATACAATATACTGATGCATCTCTTGGGTTATTTGGAGGTGCTGCATATAATGCGATAGCAGGAGGACAAACTTTATCACAAGGACTGGTGGAGGCTGTGCAATCAATGGGAGATTCTTTCATTGGATTATTTGATACATTATCTGGTAGGCAACAACTGGGTGCAGTCGCAGCTGCTCGAGCAGCTCAGGCGCCTGCAGTTCCACAAGTTGCACGAGATATCATAGGATTAGCAGGTCGTGTTACAGTTAATCCTAATGTGAGAACAGTATTTAATGGTGTTGCAACTCGAGACTTTTTGTTTCAATTTGATTTTTACCCAAAGTCAGAAGAAGAATCAGAAGAACTTTACAAAATAATAAAAAGATTTAGAATAAATGCATATCCAGATCGAATCTCAGGAAGTGGGTTTGTTCCAGTTGCATACAAATATCCGAATATTTTTAAGATTAGATTATTATCTGGTGCTAATGGTAAAAAAATATTTCGGAATGTAGGAACTCCAATTAAATTTTCTTATCTTCAAAATATAGAAGCAAATTATTCTCGGAATCAGGGAGAAGGTTTATTTAAAAGTGGTGCACCGACTCATATCCAACTTTCATTAAATTTCAAAGAATACAAAGCACTTGATCGTAAAGACATTGAGGAAGAGGAGAATGAAGGATTCTATGACTACGAAGGGCACAAAGCACAATGACATTTTTTTCAAGTTTTCCATCTGTTGAATATAAATTTGGTAATGAAGATACTCCTGATTTATTTCGTAATCTATCCGTATATGCGACTGTTATCGATCAAATAAAAAATGAAAATTCATTATATGAAGATTATCAGGTCATAGAGAATCAAAGACCAGACCAAGTTTCGTTCATCTTATACGATAATCCTAATTTCCATTGGACTTTCTTTTTAATGAATGATAATATTCGTGAACAGGGGTGGCCATTAACAAACTTAGAATTATTAAATTTCGCTAAAAGAAAATTTCCTAATAAAGTTTTAAATACAACATCCTCTCTTATCTCTTTTACATCTTTTTTCAAAACAGGAGACACTGTAACAGGAAGATCTTCAGGTGCGACAGCAACAATATTGAGAAGAGATCTAGATCTAGGAAAACTTGTAATATCTGATATAACTGGTACATTCGTCGCAGGAGAAAATATTGAGACGAGTGGTACAACAGAATTAGTTACTGTATCAAGTGTTGTTGACGAGCATTTAAGTGTTCATCATTATGAGAATAATGGTGTGATTGTAGACGTATTATCAAATGGTATTCCGAGTCCAGGAGCATCAGATGTTGAGAAAACAATATTAGATGAACTGAACAGTAAAAATGATGAGTTGAGAAGAATCAGAGTTATAAAACGTGATAGAATCAATCAAATCGTTTCATCTTTTAAAAAGGCAGTTAACAGTTGAGTGATCGTGAAGCAGCATATATTAAAAGTATTATTTTAGAATCTGAAAGAATAGAAGAGTCTTTAGATTTAAGAAATAGTGTAACTGATTTTGATATATTTGAAAATTTAAATAAACCATATTTGACAGCATCGATGATATTCGTTGATACATCTTCTATCATAGAAGATATAGACATATTAGGTGGTGAAACTGTTACAATCATAATTAAAAGTTTAAAAAATGATGATACTATCCCAATCATTAAAAAATTTTATATCACTAAAATCGTAAAGTCAGTTCATACTAGCGATGGAACTGAAGTCAATGTAATTCATCTAACAGAAGATATAGCATATATATCCAATTTATTTAATATTAACAAATCTTATACTGGTAAACGATCTACCATCATAAGTAAAATTTTAAAAAATAATTTTGATAGATCTCTCACAGTCAATGGTGAAGATATTAATTCTACAAAAGTTATAATACCAAATTTAAATCCTATTGAATCTATGTTATGGTTGAAAAATACTGCATCAACTGTTGATGGATATCCTTTTTACCTTTACGCTAAACTTGTTGGAGATGATTTAGAGTTTTCTGATTTAGGGACTTTATTATCAGAGAGTTCAATAAATGATGAACAACCATTCGTATATTCTAAACTCGCTAAAAATGATTCACTTTTTGAAAATAGAATAAAATCAATTACGAATTATCAAACAGGAGTATCCGAAAATCTATTTGATTTGATAAGGATGGCATTAATTGGATCTAAACAGCAATATATAGATATTCTGACTAATAAAACAAACTCTTATAATTTTGATATACAAAAAGATTTATTATCTAAACTGAGACAAAAAGATGTAATCAGCACCGATCAAAAGAGGCTTCCTTTCACTGAAGATTTTAAAATAGATGATGTGTCTTTCAATAAATTACAAAGTAGAACAATCACACAAATCGGAGGAGCAGGTGCTTTTAGAGATTCAGGTGAGACATATTTAAGTTATAATGAAGCGAATACAGTTGGAGAGTATAGACTTAAAACTATTTCAAGAGCGATGGATCAGGTTATTAAAAAAGCACCGATACAAGTTATAGTTGAGGGTAATGATTTCATAGATGGAGATGATAATTATTCAATCGGAAGAAATGTAGAACTTCTTTTTCATAAAGCAGATCAAGATAAAGTTGAAAAAGGTGATGATATAGATCTTAAAAAATCTGGTAAACATCTTATATTTGCCACTCGACATATGTTTAAAAAAGAAAAATATGATCTATCACTCAGTTGTGTAAAGATAGCAAGCAATGCAAATACCACATAATCAAATAGAATTTTATGGCGATCAGGTAAGATGGTTCGTCGGAGATGTAGTCAGTTTAGG
>CEVB01009798.1_pt1 | contig 20311 bp, 25 predicted proteins | sample 531381 | NCBI WGS metagenome assembly CEVB01 (sample SAMEA2622763, study PRJEB7988) | marine metagenome | biome: marine biome (ENVO:00000447); feature: surface water layer (ENVO:00002042); material: "saline water (ENVO:00002010), including plankton (ENVO:xxxxxxxx)" | depth 5 m | reverse complement strand
GTTAAAGCCTCTTTATGCAATTGGCTAATGCGCCCTTTAGACAGCTCCAGCAGATCTGCAATCTGCTGGAACGTCATCCCTTGCTGATAATGCAACTGAATTATGCTTAATAATGGCTCATCCAGTAACGTTACTTTTGCAGTAATTTTACCTGCAAACGCATTATACTCCGGTGATGAATACACGCTACCTAATAACATTAGTGGCTCTGTTTCTACGACTGGATTTTGCAGGGCGTAGTCCACGGCCAAATCCATTATCAACTCACTAAGCGCTGTGATTGCATTTTTTCCCGACGTATCCGCAGCACTGAGCAACCCTGACACCAGCTCTTGAGTTTCTTGCTCGGAACGATTTAAATTTGCTGTTTTCTCTGAAAAACGAAATACACTGTTTAAGATACTGCCTTTAACACGGTGCCTCGCAAAAGTGGAAAACTCAAAACCGAGTTCCGGCTTGAAACGATCTATAGCTTCGAGCAACCCAAGGTGTGCGTACTGCACGAAATCATCATAATCTGCGCCGGGTATGTGCACGCGTTTGGCCCATTGTATCCCCTGCGCGGCCGCCCAGTTCTGGTATAAGGCAAAAATAGCATCACGGGCCTTTTTACATGCCAGACTGCCTAATTGTTGCCACAATTGCTGCTCGGCCGGTTCCATACGCTAACCAAAACTACTCACTAACGATTGGGTGATTAATGACCAACCGTCAATCAATACAAATACCATTACTTTAATCGGCAGAGCAATCGAAATGGGTGGCACCATAATCATGCCAAGCGACATCAGTACACTTGCCACAATGAGATCAATCAGCAAAAACGGAATGAAAATAACAAAAGCTATCTGAAAGGCTGTCGTCAGCTCACTGAGCAAAAATGCAGGAACAAGGTAAATAAGGCTAACATCAGCAGCTGAAGCAGGCAGCGGTACTTTAGCCATTTGATATACGGCTGCGAAATTGCTCTCTCTAGTCTGGCTTACCATAAAATTTTTGAGTGGTAATATGCCGTTATCCAGTGCTTGCTGCAGCGAAATTTGCTGGCCATGGTAAGGCGTTATCGCTTGTTCGTCTATTTGCTGCCAAACAGGCTGCATGCAGTACAAGGTTAAGAACAGCGCCAGCGTCAATAACACTACATTGGGTGGCGTTTGAGGTAAACCCAGTGCATGGCGTAGCATTGATAGCACAATAATAATGCGGGTAAATGCCGTTACCGCGATAAGTAATACTGGCACAAACGACAACACTGTTAACAAAGACAGTGTTTTCAATTCCGGAGCCCAGGTCACAGCGTCCTGCCAGGTTTGTTGCCATGCACTTATATCTGCAGCAAACACCAATTGCGGGCAAACCAATAGCAGTAAGCATATAAATTTATGGCGCAACGTCACTATCCTTCACATCCAGCTGTGTCATACCAAAACGACTCTCCAGTACAAGATAAGTCTTCCCCTGAAAACTTATTTGATGCAGTACTTGTCCACCTTGTAAACGGTAACGCTCGCTTACCGGCTTTACAGAGTTGGCACCGGGAACACGGGAGCCTGCATATCGTTTAACGCCATACCACAACATAATCATTACAAGGCAAATCAGAGCCAGTAGCATGAGCTGCCAATCGGCAATACTGCCAGCCTGACGGAACTGCAACTCATCCATTTACTCAACATGCTCCGCTAATGAGGTAACCTCAATTGCGAAATGACCATCTGCAGCCACCAGCTTGCCTCGGGCAATCACCTCGCCATTTAGCAACAGGTCAATATCATCCTGAACCGAAGAGTTCAGACTGACTATATCTCCCTGACGCAACGCATATAGCTCTTTTACCGACATACTGGCTCCCCCAAGTCGGGTTTCAAGCTGTACAGCCAGGTTTTCAATTAACGATAAATCCTTTTTTAGCAAAGGCTTCCCCACCGGCTGCGCTTCAGCTACCGAAAACTCTACGGGTTGTACGTTAGTTTTGTTCATGTTGACGTCCTGTAAGGTATAAAGCTTTATTACCCAGCTGATTCACCAGATAACCTGAAATAGAAACTATGTTGTTATCACTAAATAAAGAGATGGGTTCGGCAATTGGCTGAGGTAGCTTAATTATTGCGCCAATCTTTAGCTCAAGAAGTTGCTTCAGTGGCACTGTCACTGGCGGTATACGCGGAGCTATAGTAATGCGTTCCGACAGCAACGCTTTCTCTCGGGAAACAACAGCTGGTTTGGGCATTTCCGGATCAGGGGTTTCCAGTTGCATCAGCACACTGTGTACCCACCGAGCGCTGAAGCGTAGCGTCAGCTGTTCGTCGCCCACGAAAAAAGCAAGATTTAGTTGCCACTGCTCCTGCTCTACCGCTGCACCAGAGGCTGCATCATCTGATAGAAATCGTGATGACAAATCATCTAGCACGCTGCTCGAAAACTGTTGAACCAAATCGTCTTCATGCGTAACCAGTGTTTGCTCTTGTATCGGCACAGCTAACAGAAATACCGCTAGAGTAGCTGCCGATTGATAATGCAGTGCAACCCCGTTGTGGCAGCATTGACAGTCAGCTAAATCTGGCAATTGGGCAAACAAGCGGTTGTTGAAGTCCGTTTCGCATTGTTTTGCCGGAAAGCCAAACCAATGTTCACTCCACTGATTGACTCTCTTGATACAATATTGCTCTAGCGTTTGCTCTTGCCGGGCGCTTAGCACTGCGGCTAATTTAACCTGCATTAGCGCCCCCGGGTATTTTCATATAGCTGTTCAAGTAATTGATTCGCGACATTCAACATGCGAGAACTGGCCTGGTAGCCGCGCTGAATAATAATCATGTCAGCAAATTCTTTCGACAGATCAACGTTCGACAACTCTAAACTTTGCGGCACTATCTGCCCAAGGCTGCCCTCCCCGGCACGTCCCAGGGTCAACGATGCGTTGTCAGTGCTGCGAAACAAGCTCCCTTCTACTTGTTCAAGGGCGTTTTTATTGCCAAAATCGCTGATAGCCAGACGCAGATGATTCTTCTTTTCACCGTTGGCATAGCGTAAAGTCAGGGTTCCTTCTGCCGTAAAGCTGACCTGCTGTAACTCACTTAATGCGTAGCCATCATTAACTTTAGCTTTAATTGTTGAGGTCGCGCCTGATGCAACTGATGTTGCTTGCCCAAAGCCCAGGCCGAAGTCAAATTCTACTGCAGATTTAGTTCCTCTTGAGTCTTCCAGTTCAAAACTAAAGTCATTGAATGCCGGGCTTGGTGAGCCATCTGCGTTAAAGCGGATTTCTGCCGTGTGTAATGTAGCACCATCACTATCCTGCACTGTTACTGTCCAACTACCGGCAACAGCTGTATTTTTCGCAAACAGCAACTTTAACTCTGTCGCTTCGCCCAGAGTGTTGTAAACAACAACACCATTAATTGTATGGCTGGCACTTTCAGATGACAGATTACCACTTAAACTAACAGATGACGTTGGTTTAGGAGGCAACACTTTTAGCGCACTGATATCCAGTTTCTTCAGCTCGCCATTGTCATCCAATGCCGCGATTGCCGCACCACTGCTTCTGTCCGTCAGCTCTCCCAGATCGTTGAAGATGAACTGACCCGCACGGGTATAAAGTTTCTGATCGTCTTTAAGCAACGTAAAAAAACCGTTACCCGAAATAGCTAAATCCGACGCGTTACCTGTCTGACGAATATCACCTGCGCTGAATCGGTAGCCGACGCTTTCAATTTGAGAACCATAAGAACCGTCACTGTAAGACAAACTTTTATAGAAGTTCTCAGCACCACGAAACCCTGGGGTATTCATATTTGCGATGTTATTACTAACTGTATCCAGATTGTCTGAAAATGAGAACATCCCTGACAGTCCTGTATAAAAAGCCTGCAACATGTTGTTTCCTCTTAGTAAAATTAATTGTCCTGAACCAGTTTTATCTGGCTTAACGTGATCCTGTCGATAAAGCTACCGTCAGCATTACGCACCGTCAGCGAGGGGGCTCCGGCGCTATAACTCACAGCCTGAACAGTACCTGTAAAACTGGCACCCGTCTGAGTGGTTACCTGCACAGATTTTCCTAAAAGCGTTAACGCCTGATTTGACGAATTCATACTCAGCAGTCCAACTATGTTGTCGTTCATCTGCCGGCTTTGCTCCAAAGAAGAGAATTGCGCTAACTGAGCCAAAAACTCACTGTTGTCTACTGGTTCAAGCGGGTCCTGATAGTTAAGCTGAGCCAGAAATAGCTTAATAAACTCCTCTTGCGATATAGCACTATTATTTGTCACTGCATTGTTCTGCGATGTCGCCACCCCACCAATTGATTCAACCTGCATAATCGTGCTCCTTGCTCGCTTTACTTTCCAATGGTCGACCGTTCAACCAAATTTCTTGCACATTTCCAAAAGCAAAAGCTCCCTCTTGCTTGGCCAGATACAATCGTTTGGTCGTTTCGTCTTTGTTAAAATAGTCACGAACAGTTGCGCGATAACCGTGCTGACCGTTGGCCACAAAAAATAAGGCCTGAGGAGGAATGTCGTAAGCCGCTGCAGCTTTATTGCCGTTGGCTGCATTGGTCACGCTATCTTTGAATAATTGATTGGCCTGGCGAGACATCCCAGCGCCTCCGAACAACAAGTACTTACTTTGACTAGCGGCACTCATGCCCAATGTAGATTCAGTATCTGGCATTGATGCCCTTACTGCAGTTGCTTGCATAACGCTGTATGCAGCTCTGTTTTGCTGAGGGTTAGCAAACTCATCAGCACGCTGAAAAGAGAAAAAATAGGACAGTACACCTTGTCCTGCGTTTCCCCAGCCTAAAAGCCGTGTTTCTGTCAGAGCAGCCTTTCCTGACAAATCAAACGATATAACAGGGCCCGTGAATAAAACGCCTTCGTCAGCATTTGCAACCAATGAGATTTCAACTTCATTTGAATCGGTGATTGCGTAAGGGGTAATATCAATACTCGCTGGCTTGCCAGCTGTCAGCAGTTGCAGAGATAGTGTTAACGAAGCATCCAACACTGCAGCATCCGTTTCGCTTAGGCCCGGAACCGCTACAACCTTTGTTACTTCTGCCCCCGCAGTTAATAGCTCCTGCTGCCATTGTGCTGCCAGGCTCTTTGTTGAAATAACTGAGTCACTAGTGTTTGGCAGAGGAAGCCCTGGCATTGCGGTATTAATCTGGTTATCCATGACGATTAAACATCCTCTGATAATGTAAAGTATTGATTCGTTGATCCTGGCGTTCAGCAAGTCTTTCACCAAGAGCTCTGGCAACCGGGGTTGCAGCGTCACGGTACGCCGATGACTTTTGATAACTGCAAGCAACCTCCTGCTGCAGTAAATTTTGTGCTTGCTTGGCTTCACTTATTTCAGCTTCGAGTAGCAAGACTTCCTGTGTCAGTTTTTGCATACTGGTTATTTGTAACCTGCGAAGTTCAGGACAGAAAAGCTGACTGGAATAATTTTGCTGTAAGGAAAGCCGCGCAATCTTTTCCTGAAATGCTATCTCTAATCTCTGACAGTTCTCTCTGCTGTCGAGATAGTGCTGTGTTAAATCGACAACTTTCACTTGTTCCAATAGATTTAGCAGTGCTAAAAGCTGACTCTTTTGCTGCAGAATGTCATCAGTCATGCTGACACTCCTTTAGTAGTGTTGCCAAAAGCGCCAAGCTGTCGCTATGAGTGAAGTGTTCATCCTTGACTTGCTGTAAAAACAAGCAACAGGACTGATACTGTTTACGCAGAGTCTGCGTATCTTTATTTTCAGCGAGCCCCATTTCCAAAAGAGTTCGGTTTTCTTCATAACGTACCAGCACGTTACGTATGGACTTCACCGCCGCTTTTTGCGACACATTACTCAAGCGGCCAAACAGACGGCTAACGGAGCGGGTAATATCAATGGCTGGATAGTGTTCCCGCTGCGCTAAGGCAGAGCTAAGAACAATATGACCATCCAGAATTGCTTTAAGTGTTTCTGCAACCGGATCATTCTGTTCATCGCCTTCAGTTAGCACAGAGAAAATACCTGTTATAGATGCGCGGTTAGCGAAATTACCACAGCGCTCAATTATGGCTGGCAGTGCCGATAGCACAGAAGATGTGTAGCCCCTCATAGTGGGCGGCTCACCGGCAGCAAGCCCTATTTCACGTAGGGCCATTGCAAAACGGGTCATGGAGTCAACGATGAGCAGAACTTCAAAGCCTTGTTCAGAAAAATACTCTGCCATAGCAACCGCTGAGTATACTGCCTGAGCCCTTATCAAAGGCGGTTGCTCAGCGGTTGCGGCAATGACGACTGAGTTCTTCATACCCTCAGAGCCTAGCGTCTCATGAACGAACTCATGAACTTCACGCCCTCTTTCTCCAACCAGAGCAATTATATTGATTTGTTGTTTAGATTGTGATCTGTGACAAATCGCAGCCAACAAGGTGCTCTTGCCCACGCCACTGCCTGCGAACAGGCCCATGCGCTGCCCTTTACCCAAGGTCAGAGTGGTGTCAATGGCTTTAATGCCAGTTTCAAAAACATCATTAATTGCGTTCCGATGCAGCGGATTTATAGGCTCTCTGTGAATCGGCATAAATGTATCAGCTTCAATTGCTCCCTGATCGTCAAGAGCAATACCAAAAGCATCCACAACCCTACCAATATACCCCTTACCCACCGGAGTGTGGGCAAACATATCAAGAGCAACAACCTTGCAGCCGAAAGTGATACCTGCCGCTTTTTTATAAGACATGATAAGCGTTCGGTCTTCCTTGAATCCGATCACTTGACACAAAATACGTTCAGTGCCGGCTAATGAGGGTAAAATCTCACATAGTTGCGACAGGTATAAACCTGGGCAACTCACTTCAATTACCAAACCTGTATTTTGCAGCACAATGCCACTTTTGTGGTGTAGCGAAATCAGCGACAGCGCATTAATATATCTCGCCGCAAATCCCGATAACTGCCGGTTGGCTGTAATATCAAGCATCGGCAGCCTTCCGGGCTCTGAGTAATGCAGAGCTCAATTGACTCAACTGGTCAGTCAAAGAGAAAACGACCTTAGCATTGCCTAGTTCTAACTGATAACTTCCAGCATCAAGCTCAGGGCTGTGAGCCAGTTCAATATTCTCCGGCGTGACTAGCTCAGTTGTCAGGTTGAAGTCTGATTCAGAAAGTAACAAACGTAACGGTCTGTCTTTCGCAAAATTCTCCGCGGTCTGACGGACTATTCGTCGTAAGTGCTCTTCAGGGGATAAGTGCTCGGTAAGAACGCGATATGTTGCCTCAACCAGTATTGCAATCAGGTCATCCTCCTGCACAATATTGACCGGCAAGCTATTTACTGTCAGTGATTGAATCAACTTATGCCATTGCTCAAGTACAGCATTTTGTTTTTGCTTGTAGTCGTACTCAAGCTCCTCCATGTTTTTCAGAAGCTGAAGCCTGGACTGTTCAGTAATACTATCTACAGCCGCCTGTGTTTCATGTTGGATGATGGTGTCAAGCTCTACCTTAAACTCTTGCGCCAATAGTCGCTTGCGCTGATCGCTATCCAACAACTGCAGTAACTGCATCAACTGACCCCATACAGCTTCTTTATCCGGCTGAACCTCTGTCAATTCAGATATTGGAGAGAAAGTCTTGATAGCCACTAGTCAACGGTCTCCAACTGGACTTGTAAACATCTGGCTAACAATGCTTTACTGGCTGACGTCATCAGATTTAACTCTGAACCCATCAAAGCACTAAGCTGCAGCCTCAGCTCGCTTTCTTGCACTGGATGTCCAACTTCTTTAATGCTTAATAATTGCTGCAACAATTCGGCTTGATTGCCAATATTTAGCAAACGAAGTTCTGACAGAGCTGCACTTACCTGTTCGCGCTGGGCAACCGGTAAACGTCGCAATATCCAACGCCTATCTAACCAAGATAATTGCGCCAGCTTCAGTGCGCTAAGACGAACCCCTGTCGGATTACAGAGCATGATGACCATCCTTTAACCATTGCTGCACCTGCAATAAAGTCAGTTGCCTCTGCTGCCGGCGTTTTCCAACCACTAACAACAGAACGACAAAAGTCAGAAGTACAGGTACGGCTACCCACCAACCAAGCCACTTGACTGGTGCAGATGTCTCTTGACTAATCGTTTCATCCGCCGTTTGACCGTGTAGGGGTGAGATTTCTGACATTGGTTGAGGAGGCGGAGCTGCTGACTCCTGGGTGAGAGCGATAGCTTCTACACTTACACTATCTCCGCGAGTCTCATTTATGCCCGTCGCGGCAATCAGTAAGGCACGTAACTGTTCCAGAGTATGCGCTTGCACTCCCGAGTGAATTACCGCTGCCAGAGTGATACGCTTAATCTTTCCTGCTCCATCCTGTATTTCTTCAGTACGCGTACCATGAAGGTATTCTGTTTCAGTAGTCTGATTAGATGCATTGCCCTTATCATTTACTTGTGGTTGGAGATTTGTTGTCTGACGTTGTTGTTTAATAGCACCTTTTCCATCAGCCAAAGGAAGTAAATGCTGACTTATTGACTTACGTTGCGCATAGTCAAGCTCTACATTCATGCTGACAGCGAACTGTGATGGAGCAAAAAACATCTCTAGCACTTTAATGGCTTTCAACTCTAGACGTCGTTCAAGTGAAACTAGAGATACTGGATCTATACCAACGGCATTCCCCTGCAATTCAGTCACTGACAATATTTGCCCATCAGCGCCTATAACAGTAACGTCAGCACTCTTCAGTCCGTCAACTGATGCCGCAACCAGTTGCTGCACTCCTTTTATCTGCGCCTGTGACAATGGCTGACTTGCGAACAATGTTACTGCTGCTGTTGCTTTTTGCTGCTCCGCTGAAAACAGTTTTCTCTCAGCAAACGACAGATGCACCCGGGCGTACTGAATGAACTCTAGAGCTGTCAACGTGCGCTCTAATTCGCCTTGTATGGCTCTCTGATAAGTAACCTTTTGTGTATGTTCAGTCATGCTGTAGTCAGCATCGTCGTACAACTCTAGCCCTTGTGAATTAAATGCTGGCTTGACACTTTGCTGATGTAACATCTGAACCTTGCTAAAGTCACGTTCATTGATTAGCACTCTACCTTGTTCGTCGATCTGATAATCCAGAACTTCTTTTTCATTTGCTGCAATAATGTCAGCAAAAGTTGCCTGAGATAAGTCGGGCAATGGTTGGTAACGACTGTGAGTAATATAAATGCCAGCACCCAAAGTCATAGCCAGCAAAAGACAAAGCAGTCCGATAAAGGACATCTTTTTCGTCTGCGAAAGGTTATTCCAAAATCCACTCATCGCTTATACCTGCATCCGCATAACTTCCTGATATGCCTCGACACATCTGTTTCTAATCTCTACCAACAATTGCAACTGCAATTTTGCATTTTCGAGCCCTAACATAAGCTCATGAGGAGCAATATTGTCACCGGTAACTGAGCGCTGCACAGCATTATCACTGGCTATCAAAGCAGTATTTGTTTGCTGCAAATATGTCACAAACTTTGCCAAATCAGCCGTCGGTGAGGTAGTAGTTTCTGCCAAACTAACGCTATTTGTGCTGATATTTAGCGCCACTGGATCTACTAAATCCATGCTATTTCCTTATTTCTGACTAATTAAAAATCCTTCAGCACCACAAACTGGATGCTGCTCATTTTCCGATTTCCATTGCTTTTGCATTCATATCCTTCAAAGCATTAAATGCACGGATGTTTGCTTCGTAAGCGCGATTGGCAATATTCAGTTGCAACATCTCAGATGCCAAATTAACGTCTGGTTGATAAATAAATCCTTGCGAGTCTGCCATTGGATGGTCAGGCTGATAACTAGCCTTAACGCTTTGGACTTCGGTAACTGAAGGTACTCCGGTAACTTCTGCGGCAAAGTTCACCTGTTTAAGCCGATATACTTCGGAAGGTGCAGACGCCACCATGTTCATGTTAGCAATATTCGCACTGGAGGCTTCAATTCTGGCCCGTTCATAAGCCAAACCTTGCAAACTTATCGCATACAAATCAGCAGCCATTAACGACGACCTCCGTTTACCACCAGTTGCATTAACGCCAGCTTCCTGTTTAACAACTCAACATTTCTCTGATAAGTACCCGACACCAGATTCATTTTCGCTACCTCATTGTCCAAGCTTAATGCCTCAGGTTGAATTGCCGTCCGACGAGCAACACTTGCTTCCCAGTCAAGCATCAGTCCACTGATGTAACGCTGCTTTGCGGCATCATTCATTGCTCTGAGCTGCTCCATCACATCACCAAAATCCACAGTGTTACCTCGTTGAGTATTCAGATGCTGACCAGCGATATTCTCCATATGGGTTTGCTGCTGCACTCTCGATATTGCTAAGGACAACCTTAGTAGCTCTACTGTCGTATCTGACATCCCATAGTTCCCTGATTAATTACTGCACGACAAGCTCTGCATGCAGAGCACCGCTTTGCTTCAATGCCTGAAGAATTGAAATAATGTCTCGGGTTGATAATCGCATCGTCTTTAATGCATCTACCAACTCAGCTATGCTGGTTGTGTTGTCATTGGCGTAGAATGCTTCTGTGTCTTCCGTCACACTGAGCTCTGTTTGTGGAACGACCGTGGTCTGAATACCATCACCAATTCTACCAACCAACCCTTGTGGCTGAGATACAAAAAATTGAGTATCAATCTTCAATCTGATGCCACCATGCGAAATAACAACGTTATCAATACGAACGTCAGCACCGGAAACAATAGTGCCTGTCTTCTCATTGACTACAACCCTTGCTAACGTGGCTGGAGTAATTCTTACCTGCTGAATATTGGCAATTGTGGTCATGACATCATCATCTGCAACCCCCTGGACTGAGATACGGCCCGCATGCAGAGCTTTAACTGTCAGTTGAGGAAATTGCAGCCGTAATGCCTGAACCATTCTTTCAGCAGTAATAAAGTCTGGTTGATTAAGCACCAGACTCAGTGAACCGTCATGACTTATAGCGGTTTCAACTTCTTTCTCAACTAATGCACCTTGAGGAATGTAGCCAGAGGTTGGGTGATTACGTTGCTCAACATTCTGATTAGACTCAAAACGATAGCCACCAATGCTCAGAACTCCCTGAGCAAGCGCATAAATACGCTCGTCCGCGCCTTTAAGGGGTGTCATAAATAAGGTACCACCACTTAAACTGCGGGCATCCCCAATAGACGACACATTCACATCGATACGGTCGCCTGGCTGAGCAAAAGGAGGAAGCTCAGCAGTGACTATTACCGCAGCTGCATTGCTACTTCGGATATCTTCGGTTTTGAGAGTCAGACCGAAATTTTGTAGTGTGTTGCGCACCGACTGCAAAGTTGCGCTATTTCGGCTAGTATCACCACTTCCTGCCAGACCAACCACTATACCGTAACCTACAAGAGAGTTATCTCTGACGCCTTCGATCCGACTGATATCTCGGATACGTACTGCTCCACTGGCATAAACATTAGTTAAAGAAAGCAATAAAAGTAGCAGGCTCACCCATAAACATTTAGATCTCATATCAAGCCCAGCCAACTAAAAACTTTATAAAATATCCCACTATCTTGGCCATCGGATACATACCCTTGACCGGCAATTTTAATCTTGGCGTCATATAACCTGAACGAAGGAACTGAGTTATCCGCAGAAATATCTGCTGGTCTAACCTGTCCCGTCAGCTCTATGCTTTGCAACTCATCATCAATAGTTATTTCCTGGCGACCTTTGACTAACAGGTTTCCACTGTCGTCCTGTTCAATAACCACTGCCGTAATTTGAGCCTGAACAAAACCATTACGTTTTATTACAGCATCGCCGCTTTCTCCTGCTGCGACATCAATGCCAAAAGGCCATCGCCCCTGAGGACTACTTCCAGACGCAGATAATGCAAAATTCGAGTCAGAGGAGTTACCAGCACTGCTTCGGGCTTGCGCATTCTCAAATATCAAAATTGTCAGCGTGTCTCCAACACGCAGTGCGGTATGATCTGAAGTTATTGCCTTAAATTTGTTTTCATTAAAGAGTGAAGTTGCATTTGTCTCGAGACTAAATACGACGAGAAAAACACAAAAACTGATTAGTTTATTCCTGTACATAGACATCCATCCTGCTTTGAACAACAGCTTTAACCGGTTCCCTCTGGTTACTTAAAAGCACTGCAATGGTGTCATGTTGCTCACCAGAAGACAGAGCTCTAGCCTTAACCTCTATCGTTATACCGCCTGAACGGTATGTTGCCAGAACGGTTTGCCCCGTCTCAACTAGCTTAACTTTTGCAACATCTTTGTTCGTTAGAACCTGGTCTTTATTGATGTTTCTTAGAGCTCTATACTGAGTATTTGGCTCCTCAAACAGACGTTCCTCTAAAGTCAGCCTTGCGCTTTCTTGCCAGTCACTTTTTACATCACCCAGCGATATGACGCTGTTATTGCTTATTTTCCGAGTGCTACGCCAAACTTGTTTTTCAAAAATAAGTTCCGCTGTGTAGCGCAGACTTTTAACGTTTTGACCGGAGACGAAAACGTCAAGCCACATTTTGCTGAATAAGGTATCAACGTCTGCAAGATTTACTTCGGGTTCCATATCCTGAGAGATACATTGAGTAGCATTGCCGCTATCCAAGATCACTTGGTTGAGCCTGGCCTCGTGAGCACTGAATATTGGCTGCAACTTTGACAGAGCTAATATTTCGAGCTCTGAGTGACTCATGCAGTCGGAAGCGTTAACAACCGGCAAAGCGCAAAGTAGCAGAAAATGAAATACTGCTGAGGATGAGAGCTTCATTGTCATCGTCTAATATTGTTTATTGTGTCAAGTATTTGGTCTGACACCTGGACTAACCTGGCGTTTAACTGGTAACTCCGCTGTGCAAGCATCAGATTGACCATTTCCTCATTCATTGACACATTTGACATTTCGACAAACCCCTGAATCAGTTGCCCCGCGCCACTTTCCCCTGGCATGGTATAGCTTCTCTCCCCAGCCTCTGTAGTCGCCTGATATACGTTTGCTGCCGTTTGTCGTAATCCCGAACTGTTGCTGAAAGTGACCAGTTCTAGCTTGCCAAGCTCTATTAGCTCTTCACTACCTTGAACCCTGGCTAATACCACACCACTTGCAGTAATTGTCATATCGGACGTCTCTGGCGGAATTTGGACGTTACTAGCCAATCGATGTCCTTGCTGTGTCGCGAGATACCCCTGCGAATCAACTACTAATCTCCCGCCCCTCGAGTACGCTTCAACTCCCTGTGACGAAATGATGGGTATAAAACCGTTGCCATTAATCGCGATATCTAATGGATTACCACTTTGCTTCAGGTCACCACTTCGAAAGTCGAGGGTAAGCTGTCCAATAGAGACACCTTTTCCTTGAATTTCCGCCGGGTTTGACTCGGTATGCTGTAACGGTTGATAAACCACATCAGCGAAAGTCGCTCCAGATTTTTTAAATCCTGGAGTTGAGACGTTGGCAATGTTATTCGATATTACTTCAATCATTTTCTGCTGAGAGTTCATCCCGCTCTCTGCAATGTATAGCGCGTCAATCATATTCAGTCCCTGTTAATCATAGTAATTACTATTTGCTCACCGCTTTCCAATCTCGTTTATACCGCTATTCAGCATTTGGTCATATGCAGCGGCAGCTTTCTGCAAGCTTTGGATATGCCGGCTAAGCTCCATCATCCGAATGCTCTCAGCACTCGAGTTAACGTTTGATGTATTTATAGCGTTCATCTTTACTGTGTAGTTGTCAGCGGTTTGATGATGCGTATTCGCTTCATACAGACCTTGTCCATATACCGACTCACGCAATACTTTGGCGTTACTCAAGCTCAGTTTCGTCAGAGGTGTACCTGCCTGCATTATCCATCCATCAGCGGCTAAGCTTATTGTGTCGTCTTTAATGGCTATCGGGCCATTTTCTCCGAGCACCAATCCGCCGCTAACATGCGCTAAATAACCGGCTTCATTGATATGGAAATGACCATTTCTGCTGAGGTACTCTTTCGAACCAAGTTGCACACGGAAAAAAGCATCCCCCAAAATTGCGAAATCAAGACGCCGCCCTGTTTCTCTCACTGCTGCGGGTTTAATATTTGTATACTGCTGTGGTGCTGCGGCCAGTACATGGTCAAAACTCTCTACCGCCAGATAACCGCCACTATTTATGTTGGCAACGTTTTGGCTTACTCTATTTAGATGCTGGAGATCACGATTCAATGCAGCATCAATAAGTTGAATTGTTTCCATGCTACGCAGCCTTAATTTTACGTTGAACTAAACCAGCAGTCTTTACAGTAACTGATGAAGGTACTTCACTAATTGATAAGACATGTGTGTGGGGTAATACCCGGTCAATTAATTGCTTGAGTGCTGCACGTATTTGAGGATAACAAAGCACAACCGTGGGCAAACGCCTATTGATTAAGCTGTCAGATAAGGTAGTTAGCTGATGAATTATCTGTTCAGCCAGATGTGGTTCTATGTTAAAAAATGCTTTACCGTGCTCGCTTTGTAGTCCTTGCAGAAGCTGCTGCTCTAAAGCGGACTCAAGTGTAATAACATGCAGACAACTGTCACTGTCCGTTAGTCTTTGAACAATATGCCCCTTTAACTTCAACCGGCTTTGCTCAAGTAAGAAGCTGAAATCTTTACCCGATTTAGCGTTTTCCGCTAAACACTCAAGAACTGCAACGAGGTTTCTGATTGATACTTTTTCTTTTAGTAAATGCTGAAGCAGCTTTTGAATATCGGAATAATGAAAATGAACAGGAACTAATTCATCAATAAGTCCTGAGCTTGATGCCGCTACTCGGGTAATAAGCTTTTCTGTTTCCTGTCTGGTTAAAAGCTCAAAAGCATGGTTCTTTAATATCTCAGTTATATGCGTCAACAGGACAGTTTGAGCATCAACAACAGTGTATTTTGCCGCCCTTGCCGAGGCTGTATGAGAGCCATCAACCCAGATCGCAGGCAAGCCATAGGTTGGCTCTTTAGTGATAATCCCTTTCTCAGGTAAAAACTCTTTTTTAGCCCCCATAACTAAGCTTAAATCTGGATAATGTTCTCCCTTTCCAAAAACAACACCAAGTAACCTAATCTCATAGCGATTATCTTGTAATTTATGATCTGGTATAACATCGACCCCAGGCAATATCATACCCATTTCAAACGCAAACTGCTTGCGAAAAGCTTCATAACGTGTGGTAACTGCCGGAGATTTATCGAGCTTCTCAAACAGAGTTGAGGACACCGCAAGCTCTATTGGATAAACGGTTAACAGCGATTCAAGCGTTGGTTGGGGAACATGCTCGTTATTTTCGTTTTCAATTTTAGTATCAGACTTTTGATGATTAATGGTTTTGCTTTTATAAGCCAAATAACCAAGAAAAAGGAAAAAAGAAGCCAGTAATGCAACTGGAAGTTTCGGTAAACCCGGCAATGTAAGACTTAATACCAAGGCTGCTGCGACTATGAATAAAGGTTTAGGATTGGAAACTATCTGTTGACCCAATTCAGTACCTAACTGAGCGTCGGTTGCTGCGCGGGTAATGATAATACCTGTTGCTGTTGAAATAATGAGAGACGGGATTTGAGTTACTAAACCGTCACCGACAGTCAATAAAGTATAGGTATGCATAGCATCGCCCCATCCCATACCTTGTTGAGCTATACCGATGGAAAGCCCGCCAATAATATTGATCAGTATAATGATGATACCGGCAATAGCATCCCCTTTTACGAACTTACTAGCACCATCCATAGCACCATAAAAGTTCGCTTCTTTCTCAATATTCTCGCGTCTTGTTTTTGCCTGCTTCTCGTCAATCAGCCCCATATTGAGATCCGCATCAATACTCATCTGCTTACCGGGCATAGAATCCAAAGTGAAGCGCGCAGCAACCTCTGCTACGCGCTGTGCTCCATTGGTTACTACGACATATTGAACAACAATGAGAATGAAGAATACGACCAGACCCACAACGTAATTGCCTGAAACAACAAATTCACCAATGGTACTTATTACTTTCCCTGCATCCCCCTCACTTAGAATAAGTCGAGTTGATGCAATGTTAAGACCCAGCCTGAACAGAGTTGTGATTAGCAGTAAAGAAGGAAAGGTAGAGAAACTTAGTGGTTTATCTGTGTAAAACGTCAGTAATAAAATTAGCATCCCAAATGCCAGGTTGACTATCAGTAGTAAGTCGAGCAGCACTGCAGGAATAGGTACAAATAGCATTGTCAGAATACCAACAACACATAGCACCATGATTAAATCTTGCTGCGACTTAAGTGCGTAAAAAAATCGCATTAATTAGTGCTCCTAGCATCCATGCCCAACAACCAGCGAAATATTGGCGCCAGATCAGAAAAGCTGTCGACCGGAACAAATCCACCTAGTTGGACACTTTTATATAACCTTCGGGCTAATGCTTTGTTCTGAATTATAGGAATGCCAAAACGCCGCCCTTGCTCCCGAATCTTGCCAGCAAGTTCTCCCTTGCCAAGAGCAACCACTTTAGGTGCAGGCATTTTATCTTTGTTATATTCAAGTGCTAAAGCTATATGTGTCGGGTTTACGATAATGACATCTGCTTGCTTTACAGATTGCAATGCTGCGGTTTTCTTAAGCAATTCCCTCTGTAGCTGTTTTTGCTTAGACTTTACTTGTGGATCACCTTCCCGTTTTTTATGTTCGTCTTTTACTTCTTTTGCACTCATTCGCATTTTCTGCATAAAATCCCATTTAGTAAAAAGGAAGTCAGTCAGCATAAACGGTAGCGATAATGCAGCAGCTATCAAAGAAACCTTAATAAACAAAGCCAACCAAACATCAGCTATCTGAGCAGGTTGTCCTTGCATTACGAAAGACATTTCTACAATAAATCCTGGGTAACTAAACCAGATAACCAGGAAGAAAAAGCATATTTTCAGAACATTTTTAGCAAGGTCAAATAAGACTTTCTTAGTGAAAAGGCGCTTTATCCCTGTCGCTGGATTAAGTTTGCTAAAGTCTGGTTTCAACAGATGAGTTGTAAAAACGAACCCTGTTTGGCTTATGGTTACTGCAATAGCTGCTACGACAAACATCAGGATCACCGGAGCAAAGATCACCATAACTTTTGACGTCAATTCAGAAAACAGCGTTATCAAGTTATTTATTGACCACAAAAAGTCAGCAGACAATACCAGAACTCTTATGCTGTCGTTTGCCAAAACGGAGGAAATTTGCGCAAAAAACATTGCAGCTAAAGCAACAAAGCATATAGAGGTAATTAGAGCATTGAGCTCCAGACTTTTGCTTACCTGGCCCTTCTTCTGCGCTTCCCTCAACTTAAAAGGTGTAGGCTTCTCTGTTTTATTCTGATCTTCGCTCATCAATATATCGCTTATTAAAAAAAGTTCGACCAGTAATAGACCAGACTATTAAGTAGACTATTGAACAAACCCAAACTTTGCTTTGAAAATACAGATAACAAAAATAAACCGCTGCCAATCTTTAGAGGCATCATCACAAAGTAGATATTCATTTGTGGCATAGTTCTAGAAATGAAACCAGTAAATATATCTAGCAACCACAAAAGCAGTATTACCGGTGCGAATATTAGTAACACAGTTGAAAAAATTGCAGTAATCAAAGAAGCCAAGTGGACTGGTGGAATAAGTAATAAGTGCGAACCAAGTGGAATCGTGTTGTAGCTAACTAGTATGACTTTGATAAATTCGATATGTATTCCTAACAGGAAAAACAATGCAGTAGCAGCCATAATATAAATACTGCCTGTTATCGATTCCTGTGTATTAACTGAGGGGTCAAATATGCCCGCAGCTCCAAATCCAATTTGCATATCTACAACTCTTCCCCAAAAACTTATCGCAGCAAATATCAGCTGTAAGGTAAAAAAAATACATACTCCAATGACAAGCTCGCAGAGCACCACCCATAACAAGTTTTTTTCCAGTCTCAAAGACGTATCAGGACTAAGTAAAAATGTCGTTGTTATAGAAAAGACAACTAATAGTACTAGTCTTACCATCATTGGCACACGTTGCAGCGGTCCCATTCCCACCGCAAGCAGCACTGGACAGATCCGTAAAGCAACCAATCCTAAAACTGGAAATGTTTCAGCTATTGCCATTCTGTTGCTACGGCATTTAGCGACATTATTTTCACTACAACAATCCCGCTCCAAGAATTGTCTGTCGAGCAAATTCAGTAAGTGTTGACAGCATCCAAGCACCTGCTACACCGAGTACAGCAACTGCAATAACAAGTTTTGGCACGAAAGTAAGTGTCATTTCCTGAATTTGTGTTACTACCTGTAAAATACTGATCAGAACTCCAGCTATTAGAGTAGAAAGCAATACTGGTAGAGAAACCTTCAATGCTGTGTAAAACATATGCCCCATCAGGGAGACAACAAAATCTTCAGTCATTTCCAACGGACTCAACAACTCTTGCTACCAACTGTGCGTAGGTAAAGTCGCTTAAGTGACTACTCTGCGCCAACAAGCCTTTAACGCGATTTTCAGCACCGTTAGTGTTTCCTTCTGACTGTTCAACCAATGCCTTGGCATATTCAGCGGAAAAAGATCGTTTATTCAGCTTGAAAGCAAGTTTTATGTAGTGGTTACATTCGTCGATTCGACCTTTAACAGCTGCGATAACGGCAAGTCCGCCATAACTCTCTCCGAAAGCATTATCAAGAGCCAAAGCATGCTTAAAAGCCTCTTCAGCCTGATCAAGTCTTCCAAGCAAATAGTAATTCCAAGCTAACAAATGCCAAGTGCCAATGTGATCTGGCATATAAATTAGTGCTGAGCGAAAATCTTGTTCTGCAATATCGTATAAACGATTAAATAACGACACTTGACCTTTAACCGACCAGCTACGTCCTGATTTTGGCTGCAAAGTCAAACATTTCTCTATTATTACGCTGGCTTGGGATAACTCTAATTCACTAACAAAAATTGATGCTAGAGCAAGGAGTGCATCAAATTGGTTTTGACTAAGCTTTAAAGATTTTTCAGCAGAACTCTTAGCTAGTTTGATATTTCCGAGATCCAAAGCAAGTAATGCCGACAGACCAAAGTACTCAGCGTCTCGTGAACTATCCGATATCTTTTCTAAACAACTCAGAGCCGGCTTCATTTCCGATTTGATGTAATGCAGTCTGGCTTTTAACAGATGACCTTTATCTTCAAGCTGCGCTTGTTCAGCTGCTTTATTTAAAGCATTCATGGCAGACTCGGCTTGTCCCCCCAGATATAATAAGACAGCAGAATAGTAACTTTTCAGAGAGGAGTTATCTGACAACTTATCTATCTCAACACTGGCTTCGCTATATCTTTTTAAAGACAGCAAAGCATCAATCTTCGAGAAGAAAAACTTATTCTGCAAATAAGCAGAGGCGTCGGCAAAGACTACTAAAACATCTTCGAATTTTCGTTCTGATAGAAGTGTGCGTAATATATCTGAGAAGATATTTTCATTCTCAGGGTCTTTCAACCAACAATTAAACAAAAAATTAATATCAGGCATCCGTACCGTTTCTTTAGACTAAAATCTGCCGAGAGATTAGCACTGAAACCGACGAGTTTTATGACATTATCATGAACATTTTATGTCAGCAGCATCAAAAAGTGTCACTTAACGTTACCATCAGTAACATTAGTAAACTTCCCTGTAACTGACATAATGGTCAGTTAGAACGTTCGTTGTGAAAGATGTGTAGCTATAAATCAGAGTTTAAAACAGTATTCTCAAAGACAGGCTATATATCGTCATACGTCACTCGACTTGTCTATCGACAATAAATTGACTATATTGCTGTTGCAAGCTAGAAGTTGAATAAATTCCAAGAAATTTTTTTGCACCACAGGTTGCACCACAGCTTTTTAAAATATGGCGCTAACCCTTGGTATATCTGGATGTTCGATTCCTGTTGGGGCAGCCAACACAAAATCCGGGATATGCAGCTGAGCACTGCCGATAACGGTTTTTGTGCGCATATGCATCACCCTTGCGTTGACAACAAGACCGGCACTATCGCGTAATATGGTGCCGGCCAGCACATAATTTACCTGCTGTTTTGTATCAAGATAGCTATCACGGCTGAACACCAGTTCACCCGCTGGCGTGACCCGGATCTGGCGGGACAATTTGATGTCGGCAACAGGTATACCCAAGCGTTGCATCTGATAATACATATGCTCAGCCAGCTGGTTACCTACCGCGGTGGTATTGCTAAGTTGCTGATCAAATTCTACAAAGGTTGAAATAGCGACAGGT
>CEVB01159275.1_pt1 | contig 20394 bp, 25 predicted proteins | sample 531381 | NCBI WGS metagenome assembly CEVB01 (sample SAMEA2622763, study PRJEB7988) | marine metagenome | biome: marine biome (ENVO:00000447); feature: surface water layer (ENVO:00002042); material: "saline water (ENVO:00002010), including plankton (ENVO:xxxxxxxx)" | depth 5 m | reverse complement strand
AAAAATGTGGGGATTAGGAACGCCAGAGGATTTGGATATTTTTTTAAAAGATAAATGATTTTAATTTCTCATAGAGGTAATTTAAAAGGGCCAAATAAAAATGAAAACAGCCCCGATTATATAAAGCAAGCTTTAAACAAGGGGTATGAATGTGAAATAGATGTATGGTATGATAATGGTTTATACTATTTAGGCCATGATGAACCTGTTTACCCAATCGATATTAATTTTCTTGAAGACGATAGGTTATGGTGCCACGCTAAAAACTTAAAAGCATTAGAGCAAATGCTTAAAGAAAACGTGCACTGCTTCTGGCATCAAGAGGATAGCTGCACTTTAACTAGCAAAAACATAATTTGGTCTCACCCTAATGTAGAGCCACCTCGAAATAGTATAGCGGTATTGCCAGAAATAAAAAATAAAAACATTAAAAACTGTTATGGGTTATGCTCTGATTACGTGGCTAATTATTAATAAATTTTAATTAGAAAATTTAAAACTTCTTGAAGAAATATCAAAAACATCTTACATTTAAAAGATGAAGCTACTGGTAACAGGTGGTTGTGGTTTTATAGGCTCCAACTTTATAAAGCATGTTTTAGATAAAGAGCAGTTAGACTCTATTCTAAATATAGACTCTTTGAGCTACGCTGGGAGCCTGTCAAATACCGCCGCTTTTGAAACTCACAAAAAGTATAAATTTAAAAACGTTGACATATTTTTCCCTAATCAAGTTAGCGATGCTTTTCGTAGATTTAAAGCGACTCACGTAGTACATTTCGCTGCCGAAACCCATGTTGATAATTCGATAAAATGTTCTTTAAAATTTTTAGAAACAAACATTAATGGCACCCATAATTTAATTAAATCAAGCCTTGCTAGTGGGGTAAAAAGATTTCATCACGTTTCTACAGACGAAGTTTTTGGAAGTCTCGGAGAAAAAGGAAAGTTTAAAGAAACTACGCCATACGACCCAAGAAACCCCTACTCAGCTTCGAAGGCCGCTTCTGATCATTTAGTTAGAGCTTTCCACCATACGCATGGTTTACCGATCACAATCTCAAACTGTTCAAATAATTATGGGCCAAACCAACACAAAGAAAAGTTCATCCCAACTATCTTAAATAGTTTAAAAAAGGGCAACAAAATTCCAGTTTACGGAAATGGCTCAAATGTAAGAGATTGGATTTATGTTGAAGACCACTGTGACGCAATTTGGAAAATTTTAACAAATGGCAAAAACGGTGAAACATATAACGTTGGATCAAATTGCGAAAAGACTAATTTAGAAGTCATCGAAGAAATCTGCACAGCCCTGAAGCTTGAACCTAGCGCTTGCATAGAATTCGTAAAAGATAGAGCGGGGCACGATTTAAGATACGCTATCGATTCAAGAAAAATTAAAAAAGAGTTGAATTGGAAACCTTCACATTCTTTTAAATCGGGAATTAAAAAAACAATAGCTTATTATGCATGAATCGTTAATACCCGAAATAAAATTCCATATAGACTTCGCCCGATGCACTAAAAAGGGTTATAGCTTTGAAGGATGGATTTTTCACCAGACCGAAACTATAAGGGGCATTACCTTCAGAGCGGGAACTCTTTCGCAAATGTGTTATCAGTTTATCGATAGACCAGATGTTAAAAATGTTTATTCCGATTTACAGAATGATTCAGTAGGTTTTAAGTTTGAATTTAATCACAATAGTGAATATGACGAATTTGAGAGTTTTGAACTTTTGGCTAAAATAAACGGCCAAGAATTAAAAGTAGGAGATTTAAAAAAGCCAAAAGATTTATCAGAAATAGGTAAAATAAACAACGTTCACCCCAGCGTCATTGCTGTAGACAATTTTTATGAAAATCCAGATGAAGTTAGAGAATATGCGCTTGGTTTAGATTTTCAATTTAACAAAGAGTACCATAAGGGGCAAAGAACAAAAACAAGAACTTTTTTTGACGGAACAAAAGAGTTTTTTGAAGATACATTAAATAAAAAAATCACAGGATGGGACAATCAACCTCACAATGGTGTATTTCAGTTTTGCACGTCTCAAGACCAATTAGTTTACCATACAGATTCCCAAGCTTACGCTGCGGTAGTATTTCTTACTCCAAACGCGCCAGCGGAGTGTGGGACAAGTTTTTTTAAACATAGGGGTAATGGTCTCAGAAAATACCCTACTAAAAAAGACTGCATAGTTCACGACAAGTCGATAGATGAGTTATACTGGGACATGTTTCAAGGAAACTTTTATGATAAAACACCTTGGGAGGTTGTTGATATAATTGGAAACGTGTACAACAGAATGGCTATTTGGGACGCTAAACTAGTGCACGCTGCCACTCAATATTTTGGCGATAAAAAAGAAAACTCAAGATTATTCCACATGTTTTTCTTCGACGCGCAGTGATTTTTAAGTGTATATTATATTCACATGGCAAACGCTAAAAGAACTAGCAGAAAAAGAGCTAGTAAAAAAAATATAGAATCTTTGATTAACAAAGAAGCGCAACAAGAAATAAATGATTCTTTAGTTGAAAATGTTTTCCACGACAATCCAATTAAAAGGCAAATTAAATTAAAGCAATTTAATTGGACGGAAAAACAGAAAGAATTCTTTAAAGTTGCTTTAGCTCAAGATACTAAAATTGTTTTAGTTAACGGTCCTGCTGGAACCGCTAAAACTCTTTTATCTACTTATTGTGCCCTTCAGTTATTGAACATGAAGGCGATAAGTGACATTATGTATCTTCGTTCTGCGGTTGAATCCTCTGATAGAAGTTTAGGATTCTTACCAGGTTCAGCAGAGGAAAAGCTAAGATTTTTTAATTTACCTTTTTTGGATAAATTGGACGAACTTCTTGAGTCAACCAGAGTTGAAAAATTGGAAAGCGAAAACAGAATTAGCATGTTTCCAGTAAATTTCGCAAGAGGAATGAACTGGAAAGGTAAATGCGTAATTCTTGACGAGTCTCAAAATTCCACTACGAAAGAAATAACTACAGTTCTTACTAGGCTTGGAGAGGGTAGCAGATGTTTCATTCTTGCTGACCCAATGCAAACAGACATCAAGCAAGGCGATAAGCAGCATGGCTTTGAAAAAATGTTTAAATTATTCTCGGATAAAGAAAGCTTTGAGCAAGGGATTAAAACTTTTGAATTTGGGGAGGACGACGTGATGAGGTCTGAGCTAGTTAAGTTTTTGACTAAAAAGTTGAAGCTAATTTGTTAGTTACACTAATTAAATAAAAAAAATATTTTATTTTTTTGTTTTTTTGCTGTATTATACAATAATGAATAATTTAAGAGTATATTGTCAGGACTGTGGATGTATGCATTCTTACACCCTGCATAAACCTAATTTTTGCCAAAGTTGTGGAAGCGCGATGGGCTCTAGTAAACCTCAAGCTCAAAAACGGGAAAGCGCTTTGGAAGAAGAAAATGTAAATATTAACTTCGATAAAATCAATTCATTAGATTTCGAAGCGGAGCATTATAACGCAAGCCCGCAAACTCTTGGATCAATTATGGAGGCTTCTTCAGGTCAAGAAGTTAAAAATAATCAAAGCTTCAATGAACCGCCGAAAAGGTCAAAGCAAGAAATTCTTGAAGAGTTAAAGAAAGAAAGCACAACTCTAAGACCAAACTCTTGACATATTGAGCGGTAAGCCCAAATTCGAAGATTACATAGATATAATTGAGGAAGAAATCCTAAAAAGAAAATCTAAGTGGAGTTTGAACTCTATAGCTTGGATGGATTTTGAGGATGTTTCTCAAATTATAAAAATTCATATATATAAAAAATGGAGTTTATATAACCCCTCTAAACCTTTAAGACCTTGGTTAAATAGAATAATATCTAATCAACTTAAAAATTTGATTAGGAATAACTACGGTAATTTTGCTAAACCTTGTGTAAAATGTGCGGCTTCAAATCAAGATGAAGGATGCTCTCTATTTGTAAAGCAGTGCAACCTGTGTCCGTTATATGAATACTGGAGTAAGAATAAAAAAGACGCCCACGGATTAAAGTCTTCAGGGGGAGTTAATATAGATATTGACAACAGTTTAAATGTATCTCACGGATTTGACCATTTTGAATCAAATTCTAAAAAACTTCACGAAGCGATGCTTTCTAGATTAAAACCTTTAGAAAGAATTGTTTATACATTGGTTTACATAGAGAACAGGTCGGATAAAGAAGTTGCAAAAATAATGAATTATAAAACTACAGAAAAAGGTAGGCAACCAGGTTATAAGCACATTAAGAATCTTAAAAAGTCAATAATAGAAAAAGTCAAAAAGGCTCTCGAAAAAGGTGAAATAGATTTAATATGAGCGAAAAAATACAATTATCAGAAGAGCAAAAACAAAACATTGTAAACGAGTGGAACTCTCGCGAGGAAAATCCTCCATCTCTTCTTGAGTTGATAAAAATAGCTTTCCCCGATAAAAACGTAGATGGAAGAAGCAAAGAGGGAAAAGCTGTTAAAGCTTTTTTAGCTTCGAGAAGCATAAAAGCTAGGGCCGCGCAAGAGTACAAAGCTAAAGATGATATAACATTAATTGATGACCAAAAAGAGTTTATAGAAAATAACTATAAATTTATGACCTTTGTTGAAATCGCTAGGGTTATTTTTCTCAATGATAAAATTACAAATTTAAATAAAGAAGCAAAAGTAGTTGAAGCTTATATAAAACAAATAGACCCGAATCATAGCTCAGAAGAATCTATTAACGTAACCCATGACGAATATAAGCCGCCCACAAGTTTCGACAAGTCTTTAGCTAGAATAAACAAATATATTTTTGAAAAAATAACTAAAGAAAAAATAACAGCAAGGGATAAAAAAAATATAGAAGCCTTACTTGGTTACATGAACACTTTTAGATTTGTTCATCAAATCAATACATACGATTCAACTAGGACAAGAGAGCTTTTTGAATCCAGTTTTGTTAGATATACTTGCGACAAAAACGATCTAACTCAAGAAGAGGTTGATCAATACATAGTTTTATCTTCGGAGGTTGTTATAGCTTCTAATATCCAAAGAAGAGTCGAGCATCTACAAAGACTACTTGATGAAGTAGCTGATGGCGATCAAAGGATAGCCATGTCTTTAGTTGAGGCTATAAATACAGCTCAAAACGAATACCATCAGTCCGTAAACAGACAGCAAAAACTTCTGGAAAGTTTGAAAGAAAAACGTAGCGACAGGCTTAAAAATCAACTTAAAGAAAACGCAAGCATTTTAAATCTAGTTGAATTATGGAAAGATGAAGAGTCTAGAGTAAAAATGATAAAGCTTGCAGAACTCAGAAAAAAAGCTGTAAAAGATGAAGTTGAAAAACTTAGTAATATGGACGAGATTAAAGCTAGGATAATGGGCATATCCGAGGATGAGGTTTTAAATCAATGATATTACATAAAGAGAAAATATTATTTATTCATATACCAAGAACTGGTGGTTCTAGTATAGAAAAGTATTTCAGTTTTAACGGCGACTCAAATTTAAAAAAAATAGATACAGCGCAGCACGCCACACTAAAAGAGTACTGCGACAGTTATGAAAACTTAGATGAGTATTATAAATTTTCCATTGTTAGAAACCCTTGGGATAGGTTAGTATCTTGGTATATATGGTCTTACGCGGAGGTTTTGTATTATCAGTTCTTAGCTGAAAATGGGAAATATTATCCTACAGACTGCAATTCAAGAAGTAAGGCTTGGATAAAAGGTAAAAATTTCCTAAGTGACGAAAGCAATAATTACTTAGACACTAAAATGTTTTTAAAGTTTAAAACTTCTTTTTCTAATTTTTTAGATAAAATAGAATCAGAGGATTTGTCAGTAAATCAAGTGTACGATAATGTTTTTGATATAAACAATAGACTAAAGTCTAGATGGATCATGCCTCAAGTAAAATGGCTTGAAAATGAATCTAAAATAAAATGCGATTACATATTAAAATACGAACTTCTTCAAAGGAATTTTAAACTTTTATTAAAAAAATTAAAGCGACCTTATGAAAAGCTAGAAACGGTTGGGGCTATAGTAAAAAAGCCGCACTACAGAAAATTTTACACTAAAAAAAACCAAGAAATAGTATCTAGGGTTTACAAAGAGGATATTAAAAAATTTAAATATGAGTTTTAAATGTAAAGTTTGTGGTCAAGAGTTTGAAACCGAGAGAAAACTTCACTCTCATTTAAAAAAACATGACCTTAGAGTAGCTTCTTATTACCAGAAGTATTACCCGCGCTATGATTTACATGATGGTAAAATAATTAAATTTAAATCAAAAGATTACTATTTTAGTAGAGAATTTAATACTCGTACCAATCAATTAAAATGGCTAAACAGTTTGCCTGATGAGGAAGCTAAAGAGTATCTAAAAAAGCTACTGTTAGAAAGAAAAGAAAAAAAGAATTTAATTTATTCACCTTCTCAGGTTGAACTGAGAACTACTTCAATCCCTTCTGTAATTTCATTTGAAAAAAAGTTTAATGACTATTACAAGTTATGCGAATCGTTAGGGTTTAAAAATAAATATAAAAATATAGAGAATATAGCTACAGCCTCTATCCCTAAAACAAAAGATTTAAAAGTTTACGTTGACAGTAGAGAACAACTACCTCTTAAATTTAATTTACCCACAGAGGTTAGAGGGCTCAAGTTTGGTGATTATGCATTAAGCGAAAAGTCTTTAACTTGCAACTGTTACATAGAAAGAAAATCTTTATCGGATTTTATATCAACAATTAGCGTTCAAAACTATGATAGATTTTGTAGGGAAATTGAAAGAGCCTACGAGAATGCAGCTAACTTAATAATAGTGGTAGAAGATACATTAACGAACGCTTTATCTTTTCCGTATTTACCTCACATATCAAGAAAAATAAAAGTAACACCTGAATTTATATTTCATCAAGTTCGAGATATGATTCAAAAATACGATCACATACAGTTTTTATTTGTAAAAGGAAGGAAAGAATCTGTAAGAGTTATAGAGAAGATATTTTTTAGTGATTGTGTTTACAAGGACATTGATTTGCAATTAGCTTACGATAAAAAAATTCTTTAGCATATGGACTACATCTCCCACAATAAATATAAAAACGCTGAACCATTTCCGTATTTTGTAACAAAGGATTTTTTTAACAAAAAGGATTTAAAAGATTGCTCTTTGGCAATAGAAAACAATATAAATAATTTAAAATGGCAAAAACAAGAGCGCATTACTGATTACCAAGTAAACAAAAGGTGGATAGAAAATCCTGTGTACATGCCCAAAGAAGTTCAAAAAATTCTATGGCAACTGCATAGCGTTGAGTTTTTGAATTTTTTAAAAGATTTAACTGGTATAGAGGGTTTAATTGACGACCCTTCGAATACAGGAGGAGGAATACATTGCACATCAAGAGGGGGCAAGTTAAACATTCATAAAGACTTTGATTATAATCCTGAGACTTTATTACGCAGACAAATTAATGTTTTAATTTTTCTAAATGAAGATTGGAAGTCCGATTGGAAGGGGGACTTAGAGTTATGGGATAAAAACTTAAAACAGAAGCGGGTATCTATAAAACCTGATTTCAACACTATGGTTATTTTTAATACCACAAACAATGCTCTACATGGTTGCCCAGAACCTTTGCAATGCCCACCTGAAAGACATAGAATTTCTTTAGCTACTTATTATTACACTTACAACAACGAAAATAATTTTGACGACTTAATTCCATACGCAAAGTTTTACGAAACCTAACACATGTGGTATTGCCCTGAAAAATATAAAAAAGACCTGAATAGCGTAAATGACCAGTTGTTAACGCTTAAAGGACCGCTTGAAGATAAAGAGGCTAAAATAAGTTTGGCCAAATTTTTAGCTTCGAATTTAGGTATTACTACGGAGTTAATATCAGGCATTAAATTAGCACCCTTTCAGGAGATCACACTGAAAGGAATGATGAATCGAAATTTTTCAATGTGTGTTTGGGGTCGCGGCTGCGGGAAGACATTTATAGCTTCAGTGTTCTGCTTTTTGCAGTGTATTTTTAATCCTGGTACAAAGATATTAATCGCTGGGCCTACATTTCGTACCGCTAGGTTTATTTTTAATAATTTAGAAAAATTAGTAAACTCAAAAGGTGCCGATTTACTACAGCAAGCTTTTTCTGTTAAACCGTCGAAAAGAAATGACCAATTTGAATGGTCGATTAACGGAGGTACGATTACCGCGATTCCATTAAACGGGGATAAGATTCGCGGATTTAGAGCTAACATTCTTTTGCTAGATGAGTTTTTACTTCTTCCAGAAGAATTAGTAAACACTGTTTTGATGCCTTTTTTGGTTGCACCACAGAACATGAAAGAAAGACTTGAAATAAGGCAAGCCGAAGATGACTTAATATCAAAAGGCCACATGAAAGAAGAAGAAAGAATGGTTTTCGAAAACAATTCTAAGATGATAGCGCTATCTTCCGCTTCTTATACTTTTGAGAATTTATATAAAACTTACAAAGATTGGACAAATAAAATCTACTCAGATGAATTAGGCGATGCTGATTATTTTATTTCTCAAATGGGCTACGAGGCTTTACCAGAGGAGATGATAGACAAAACTGTTATCGAGGAGGCGCAAGAAGGCGGCTCTTCTCATTCTTCATTTCTTAGAGAATATTGCGCTCAATTCACAGACGGTTCCGATTCTTATTTCAGTGCCAAAAAAATGCACGAATGCACAATTCCAGATGGAGAGCATCCAACGACTCTCATAAAAGGAGAATCTGGTTCTAGATATATTTTAGGAATTGACCCATCGTTTTCAAACAGCCCAAGTTCAGACTTTTTTGCAATGTCTTTGCTTGAGATAGATAATGACACAGGGCAAGGAACACTTGTGCATAGTTATGCTGTTGCTGGTGGAGATTTAAAGGATCATATAAATTATATGTTCTATCTTTATACAAATTTCAATATAGAGTTGATAGTTATCGATAATGCTGGTTACCAATTTCTAGATAGCTGTAATGAGTCTGAAAATTTTATAAATGCTGGAATTAATTTAAAATTTATTGATTTTGAATCCACTAAAGAAGGTCAGGATTACCAGAAACAGTTAAGAAAACTAAAAAGAGATTTAAATAAAACTGATCATAAGATTTGTTTTAAACAAAATTTTACAAGTGATTTTTTAAGAAAAGCGAACGAACATCTGCAAGCTTCTATAGATCATAAAAAAATATGGTTCGCCTCTAGAACCACCGCAAACGGTTCAGCTTTCAGCAAGCAATCAAACCAAAGGGTAAATTTAGCTTTAACTGACTGCAAAAATATAGGAGAATTAATCGAAACTCAAGACAGCTTGATATATGCAACAAAAAAACAATGCGCTTTAGTCGAGGTGAAATCTACAGCAAAAGGGACGCAAACCTTTGATTTACCACAACATTTAAAAAGAAGCACGTCAGCCCATAGAGCTAGAAAAGATAACTATACTACATTAATGCTGGCTAATTGGGGGCTTAAAAGCTATAATGAAAGCCTAAACTTGAATGAAAATGAAATAAATTTTACGTTTTTACCGCAAATGTATCAATAGAAGTGTATTAAATTTGTGAATCATGAGTGAACCGTCAAAAAAGAAAGCCAGCCCGAAAACCGCAGCTAAACGACCAGCAAAGCGAGCGGCTAAGAAAACTATGACAGCAAAAGCGTCGGAAGACGCTACGCCATTAATGGCTTACCAATCTCTTGCGGGTATAAATAATGCATATACATCCAACAGAAGAAATAAATCTGGCTCTATAAACAGAACTAATAAGTATACTAATATTGACGACGGTCTTATACCTTTTAAGTATGCTTATGAATATGGAAATTCGGGTGATCAAAGTTTAGATGTTAGAGACGCGGTAATTTTATGCCAAAAGGCTTATTACAATTTTTCTCAGTTTAGGAATGTCATTGATTTAATGACTGAGTTTTCTTTAGGCAGTATTTATTTTAGAGGGGGTAGCAAAAAATCAAGAGCGTTTTTTGACGCTTTATTTAATAGATTAAACATATGGAATTTTCAAGATCAATTTTTTAGAGAGTATTATAGGTCTGGAAATGTATTTGTTTATAGATTTGATGCTAATTTATCAAATCAAGAAATTTCAAAAATCACACAAGCTTTTGGTAGCTCTCTTTCTGAATCTTTGAGCAACTCAAGTAAGATTCCAAGTTCTTACATGTTAATAAACCCAGCCGATGTTAGAATGACTGGTACATTAGCATTTAACAATCCAGTTTATTATAAGCTTGTTACAAATTACGAATTAGAAAGATTAAGAACTAGAAAAACCGAAGAGGATCAAGAAATTTACGACTCTCTTCCTGAGAGCACGAAAAAACAAATCGATCAAGCCAGAAGCTCTGCTGTTCAGATTCCATTAGACATGGACAAAGTTGTTGCAGTTTTTTATAAGAAGCAAGACTACGAGCCTTTCTCAGTGCCAATGGGTTACCCCGTACTAGCTGATCTTAATTTTAAAGACGAGCTTAAAAAAATGGATATGGCGATTGGTCGCTGTATGCAACAAGCTATTTTATTAGTTACTATGGGTACAGACCCAGAGAAAGGCGGCATAAACCAAAGAAACCTTCAGGCGATGCAAGACCTTTTTCAAAATGAATCCGTTGGTAGGGTTTTAATCGCGGACTACACAACAAAGGCTGAGTTCGTTGTACCCAGAATCGCTGAATTAATGGACCCCAAAAAATATGAAATTTTTGATAGGGATATTAACAACGGGCTAAATAATATTTTAATTGGAGGAGAAAAATTTTCTAATCAAGAAAGCAAAGTAAAGGTATTTGTTTCTAGGCTGCAACAAGGTAGAGAAGCGTTCTTAAATAACTTTTTAATTCCAGAGATTAAGAGAATTTCTAAAAATTTAGGTTTTAAAAATTATCCCGCTCCATACTTTGATGAAATGTCTCTTCAAGATAGCGTTCTCAAAGATAGAATATATTCTAGATTATTAGAGCTTGGAATCTTAACACCTCAAGAAACTATTACTGCTTTAGATACAGGAAGATTACCTGACAAAGAGACCTCTATAGAAAATCAAAAAGAATATATGGAACTAAGAAAAGAAGGCTTGTATACACCTTTAGTTGGCGGTAGTCCATTGGCTCAGAAAAATCAAAACCCCGAAAAGCAAGATAAGCTCAAAAAAGAAGCTGGTAGACCAAACGGAACCACAGGTATCCCACAAGAAAACAGAAAAATTTCTCCAGTCGGGCAAAGCGAAGCTTCCGAAGCTTCCAAGGCTTTTAGTTTAGATAAAATAAAAGAAAATATGATTTTAGCTCAGAAGCTGGAGAAAGAGGTTGCCACTCATTTGAGAAAAACCCACAAGGTAAAGAGACTTAACAAAAATCAAAAAAATATTGCAACTGAAATCTCTCAAGTTATCATAGCGAACGAATCCCCCGATAAATGGTCAGAAGTCGTCGATTCCTATTGCAAGAATCCCGTTGACACAAACAGTGATAGAGTTAGCTTAATTAGAGAAATAGCTTGTGAACATCAATTAGATTTTTATTTAGCTAGTATATTAGCTTCAAGCACGAAAAAGTAATATGAGCGAAGAAAACGATAAAAACTTAGAGGAAAGCCACATAAAATCAGTGGGGTACGGGGAAGTGCCCACGGATATTATAATGCCAGATATATTAATTCCCCCTCCTCAAAAAGACGAAACCAAAAAGGTTATAGAGGATGAAGTAAATGTGGCTTTTAAATTTGCATTTCTAGGGGCGGGTCAAGGCGGCTCTAGAATAGCTGAAAATTTTTATAAATTAGGCTATAGAAGAGTAGCTGTAATAAACACAGCGCAGCAAGATTTAAATTCTATCAATTTAGAAAACAAGCTTTGTTTTGGAGAAGGTGGCGCTGGTAAAGCTCCAGAGGTGGCCACTCAAGCTTTTCAAGAAAAAAGCGAAGACATTTCTGATTTTATGAGAAGGTCTTTTGGCGACAACGTAGACAAAATTTTTGTTTGCGCTGGCGCTGGAGGCGGCACTGGTGCTGGTTCAGTAATTTCAGCAGTTAGATCAGCGGTGGAGATACAGGCCAATTCTGAAACTTCAAAAAAAGTTGGAGTAATTTTAGCTTTGCCAAAAGCTTCTGAAGGGAAAAGAGTAAATGCTAACGCGGCAAATACTTTAAATGAGGCTTATGATTTAGTTGACCAAGGTATTGTATCACCTCTTATTCTAATTGATAATGAAAAGATTGGTCAACTTTATCCAAATTTAGTTGTTTCAGAATTTTGGAATGTAGCCAACCAAAGCATGGCTGGACTTTTCCACCTGTTTAATCATACGGCTGCAAAAGATAGCACTTACTCTTCTTTTGACTCCAATGACTACAAGCAGGTTTTAGATTCTGGACTAATTGTATTTGGTGCGTCTCCAGTATCAGAGTGGAAAGACTCTGTAAGTATAGCAAGAGCGGTAAGAGAAAATCTTAAAAATAATTTACTATCTGGAGGAATAGATTTAAGCACTGGTAATTCCGCCGCTGCAATTATTATAGGCGGCACAGAACAACTTAATAATATTCCACAAAGTTATTTGGATCAAGCTTTTGATCAATTATCGAAAATGATGAGACCAAACAGCGTGGTTCATAGAGGAATTTATAGCGGGGATAAACCTTCTTTGAATGTTTTTTCTGCTATAGGAGGTCTGGGTAGACCTGAAGATAAATTAAGTCAGCTTAAAAAACTAGGTGACTTACCACAGTAAAATAAAAAATAATAAATATTATGGCTACGAAAAAAAATGATGAAGTAAAACCTGGTTACAAAAGTACCGAGTTTTGGATTACTGCTATCGTCGCAATCGCTTCCCTAGCGTGGGGAGCGGGAATTGTTGACCCAGCGGGGGACACAGGCGCAGATAAGACCTTTGGTTTTATTTGTTCCGCTCTTAGTGCTCTTGGGTATAGCGTATCAAGAGGTCTTGCTAAAAAGAAGGCTGAATAAATGTCTTGGTTGTCTGCGTTATTTAAAGCTCTTTTGGAGTGGCTCTCTGCCGAGGTGAAAAAAGACACCAAAGCAAGTGACGCCGATAAGACCCCTAAAGAGCTAAAAAACAAATGGAGACAAAGAATCCTTGAACAAGAAGAAAAACTTAAAAATGAAAAAAATTCTGATTCTAATTCTGGTTAGCTTATTTTTAGTTGGCTGCGGATCGACAAAGGTAGTTTTTGTTGACACTCAGTCTAATTTAGTAAGAATTGGACCTGACGTTTCTGGAAAAGTATATATACAGAAAAACGGCGAATGGGTTCTATCTAAGAATAAGGTGAAACTACCAGAAGGCTGGTACGCTGGAGGCTTACCTGTGGATGATTAATTTTAATTATTTTTATTAAAAAAACAAAGAGAAGCCTTTTTGGTTTCTCTTTTTTTTGAGATAAGTGTATAAAAGTATAACATGACTTTTTCTTTCCATGATATAGATATTATTTTAAAAAGAAAAGAATCATACTATAAAGGGCTATCAAAAGGGTCTAACCACGATAAAAAGGTTGCTGTTTACGCTCTTCAAATTCTAAGCTCGCTAAGAAAAGACTTCGAAAAAGCTTATAAAGAAAAGTAATTTTTTACTTCTCATTTGCACAAAATAAGTTTAATATAAGTACACCCTTATGTTAAGGGTATTAAGTTATGAAGAATAATATTATTAAAGTAATGTTGATTGGTGCAACCGCTACCTTTTTGGGGATGGGTTGTGCTATTAGTTCTAAATTGCCTTCCGTCACTATTGGTGGAGCGGCCAACAAGGAGTCCGTGTTAGATGCCGAACTCGGTAAATCTGGCGTGTCACTGACTGCTCCTCTTGTAAATGTGGATGTGCCGTTCCCAACGGCAGAGGTTAAAGACGGTAAGAAGAAGTAATTTTTCGCCTCGGCTACCTAACCCCCAAACCGTACCCCGAAAGGGGTGCGGTTATTTTTTTGGAAAAATATTTGATTTTTTTAAAATTAATTATATTTTGCGTGTATATAAATTAACGGAAATGAAAGAAATTGAATACGAACTTGAAGGGTTTCACAACGGTGGACATGATAATTTATCGTGGAAAGAATCTTTGAAAGTTCTAAAGGATGATGATGCTGTAAATTTTTCCGTTAAAGTTGTTAAAGCTTTAGAGGAAAAGCTTGAAGCTCACAACGAGTCTAGCCACAACAAAGTTACTTTAAAGCAGCTTAAAAAAGTATACCGAAGGGCTGCTGGTAATGTTTTCGCTGAAGTACCCGATCCAGATGAAAAAAGAGGGCTATGGGCAATGGCCAGAGTTAATCTATATTTGAGGATTTTAAAAGGGGAACCCTTCCCAAAGGAAACAAATGCTTCTTTAGTTTTAGATGCGAAAAATGAAATTGATTTAGTAGATTTTATGCTTCCCGAAAAGCAAGATTTTATACATGCTGGAGAAGATATAGAAAAATATGATTTGAATTATAAATTTTCTTTTGAGGATTTATACCTAGAAGAAGATGGTGGGGAATTGCCTTTCGAATTTAATTAATATGAAAAACTTCGAACACGAGTGCAACGGTAAAATTAATGACTCCTCGTTAGAGTCTGAATCAAAATGCAATAATTGTAATTGCGATAGTGAGGATATAACAGAAGTCTGTTGTAATTGCTCATGTCACGATAATTAATTTAATATTTAGGAGATTATATAATATGTCAGCAGCAGGAAGTTTTCGAGACGACGGGTTACCGAATAGCGCACAATACGCAACGGTAACGGGTGATATTTCAGCGGGTCATTTAGCTATTAGTACAGACGGTGGCAATTCGTCTGTTAATATAACTGATATAGTTGTTAGTAAAAATACTGATGGAGATTTTACTTTTTTCGATGGAACCACGGGTAACGGAACACAGGTTTTAAAATTGTTTGTAAAAGCTAGTGATAACGGTAATTCTACTGATGTAATTAATTTTACCCAAGCTTTGAAAATTAGACACAACGCTGGCCTTTACGTGTTATGTGATTCCACTGATACTGATTACTCTCTGCTTATAAATTACTACCACTCTAGTACTAGATAAAAATTTAATCATGAAAGAACATAAATTTACTACTATTTTTAGTTCAGAGATTAAGCCGTTAGTCTCGGAAGAAAAAGACAAATATTTGGCTATGGCCAGCTTGGTTGAGGTCGGTGATTTTATACCAGAGGTTAACACTTCTAAAAATGTAGACCTGTTACCTGTTGCTTTTAATGCTTGCGTTATTAATAGAGTTAATAAAAACGGCGACGTAGTTGACACTGATACAGCTATGGCAATGTACAAAGACTTTATTAACAAGCCAATGAACATTGAGCATAATAGAGATAAAGTCGTTGGCGTAATTTTAACCGCTGGTTTTAGTGAGTTTGGAACAGACAACAAACTTACCGAAGAGCAAGCAAAAGAACTAAAAGGCCCGTTTAATATTACTTTAGGTGGTGTGGTTTGGAAAGTTGTAAATAGCAAGCTTTCGCAAATCATAGAGAACGCCAGTGACCCCACTAGTGATGATTATTTAAAAATTTCAGCAAGTTGGGAACTTGGTTTTAGCGAATACAATATTATTGTTTCTTCCGAGGAGGAAAAAAATATAGAAAACGCTGAAATAATTTCAGACATTGAAAAAATTCAAGAGTTAAAAAGTTCTTTAAAGGGCTTTGGAGGTTCTGGGGTTTTAGAAAATGGTTCTGGAGTGTATAGGCAGGTCATTAATGATGTCGTGCCTTTGGGTATAGGCTTAACTGAAAACCCTGCTGCCGACGTTGTTGGGGTTGCCGTTAATCTAAAACCAGAAAATAAAAACATAGAAAAAGAAAATAAATCATCAAAAACAGAACAAAAAGGTTCCCAAACTGAAGAAATAAATGTATCATCAAATAAGGAATTAACAGTTATGGATAAAATTACTGACATTCAACAAATCACGGATGAGTCCTTGGTAGCAGGAGAGGTTAAAGCTTCTGTGATTACGGATTACATCGAGAATCAGCTTCAAGAAGCTTCCGAGAAATTCGTAGCGGAGAAGCAAGAAGTTCAGGAGAAACTTAGCGCTGCCGAAGACGCTCAAAAGACTATTGCAGAGGAATTTGAGTCGGTAAAAAAAGAGCTTGAAACTCTTAAAGAGGAACAGCGCATTAAGGCTGCTGAAGATTTATTCAACCAACGCATGGCTGCGTTTGATGCCGAATACGACCTTGACGATGATCATCGTGGTATTCTTGCATCTGACATTAAAGACATGACCGAGGAAGACTTCGAAGCTTACTCCAAGAAAATGAAAGTTCTTTTGGATAAAAAAGCTGAGAATAAAGAAACTGTCGAAGCTGCTACTGAAGAAGTAGTAGAAGCCGAAGAGACTAAAGAAGAGGCTGTAGCTTCCGTTGAAGAGCAAGACGCTGAAAATATTTTAGAGTCTGCTATTGAAAACGCTGAAGTTGACAAGGCGCAATTGCCTTCAACCTCTGAAGCCTCTGAAGCTACTTTGACTGAAAAGTATCAAAAAGCTTTCAATTTGGACAACTTCGAAATTGATTATTAATATTATTATAAGGAAATAAATTATCATGAGTGCTATTAATAGAACTAGTGAATTAAAACCATTCAGGGATTACAGCGAGCACGACGTAATCAACCTTTACAAGTTTAGCGGGACTCTTCCTGCTGACAACGGAAAGGTTGTTTCGATTCAGCAAGGCTGGACCCAGAGTGACGAACTCGACATGATCGACAGTGTTGGCGCTTCTTACGACAACACCGTTAGTCAAAGATGGGGCGTTGATGCCGCCGTTCGCGCTGCGAATACTGGCGATCTCAATCCTTTGGGTATTCTTCTCTACAGCGTAAGAGAAGAGGACGAAAACGGAGAGAAACTCAAATTCAATCCTCGCAAAGCTGCGGAGATGGAAGTCGTTTTGAGTGGTCAAGCTGTACCCGTTGTAACTAAAGGTGTATTCCTTTACAGTGGCTCTACTCTTGAAGGACAGACTGTTACCGCTGGCCAGAAGCTTTATTCTGACGCTAACGGTTTGTTGACTACTGGTAATAACGGTAACCCCGCTGTTGCTCAAGCTTTAGGTTCGGTTGACAGCACCTACAAGACCTGTCTAATCAAACTCGAACTCTAAATTATAAGGAATAAATCATCATGAGATTAAAATTAAAAAATACCCCAGAACAGGTTGAACTCATCAAGGCGATGGGTTCTAAAGACCCTGCGGTAGCTCGTGAAGCCTCTGAGGCGTTTGCTGCTTTTCTCGGACCTGTAGTTCGTCAGGTCATCATGCAAGCTAATACTTCTTCGGCTGTTTTCACGGATGCCCCGTATGACGAAGACGACAATCCTAGTTATCCTTTGGACCTTTACTATAATGAAGGTGCTAACGTAGTTCAGGTTTGGAGTCAAAACATCGCTGGTGGACTCCCCACCTCTCACATCTCTGGCTTAGAAGAACTCAAAATTGCCACTTTTCGTTTAGATAGTGCTGTAAGCATGGGCAAACGCTACGCTCGCAAGGCTCGCCTTGACGTGGTTAGCAAAGCCGTCGAAAGAATGGCTAATGAGATCGTTGTTAAGCAGGATCGTAACGCTTGGGCGGTTGTCCTCAAGGCTCTTGCTGAAGCTGAAACAGGTGGTAACAAGCACCTCCTTCAGTCTCAAAGCACTGCTGGTACTAGCCCGAAGGTTTCGGACTTTACCTTGCAAGACCTTAACGACATGATGCAAAGAATGGCTCGCATTAACGAGTCTTACGCTGGTGGAACTCCCGCTGAAGCTTACAGCAAGGGTATCACCGATTTGTACGTTGGTCCTAAGCAGATGGCCGACATTCGCGCATTTGCTTATAATGCTGTTGGTGGTTCTACCGCTGGTAACGCTGGTACTGATTTACCAGACTCCGTTCGCAGTGATATCTATCGTGCCGCTGGTGCTGGTTCAATCTTTGGTGTAAATATTCACCAACTTCTTGAACTCGGTTCCAGTGAGAAGTATCAAACTCTTCTTGATACTTTCGCTGGCTCGACGAACTACACTGACGTTAACGGCGGAAACTCTGGCGTTATTGACGCTGATGATGCTACGCTCATCGGTATCGACAACAGCAAGGGTGCTTTTGTTCGCCCTGTTGCTCGCGGCGAAGGTGGCGAAACCTTCACTGCGGTTCCCGACGATCAGTTCTATGCTGCTCGCCAAGAAAAAATGGGCTTCTATGGCTTCTTGGAAGAGGGTCGCGTTTGCTTGGATGCTCGCGCCATTGTTGGTATCAACCTCAGAGACAACGACTAATACAAAACCATCTAATGGTTCTCCCAAACCCCGCCTTCGGGCGGGGTTTTTTATTTGATTTTAAGGAATTAAAGGTGTAATATAAAGATATGCCTAGAAAAAAGAAAAATGTTAAAAAAGTAGAAGATATGTCTCAAGCTCACGGTAAAGTGGAAAAACCTGTGTATTCGAGCTTAGATCAAATCTGGGGCGACTCTGGAATACAAAAGTATGGTACTTTTGACGAAGAAGAGTACATTCGTCAGCTTAAAGACATGACTAAATCAGACATCCAAGCTCACGCCAACAAACTTGGCTTAATACCTATCGACAATAGAGCAGAGCTAGAAAAAAGACTCATAAAAGAATTTGTTCATCACAAAATTAAATACACAGCTACAGTGCCAGAAAATCTTCAAATAAATAATATCGAAGGTAATTTGTCGCCAGATATTAGAAAAATTCTGAGCGAAGGAAAATAATTTCATTTTTACCTTATAAAAAGTGTAATAAATGATGTATGGCGACCACTTATGATTTTCAGATAACTCAAGGGGCGGAATTTAATACAACTTTTGAAGTTAAAAACAATTCTGGTACCCCATATAATTTAAGTGGGGCGGCTGGATATAAGTTAAGCGGTGTCGCAAAGTTAAGGTATAGCGACACCAATGCTTTAGTAGACCTCAATCCCACCCCAGTTAGTGGATTTGAAACAAGCGGAAGATTTAATGTAACAATTTTAGCTTCCACCACTCAAACTTTTCCCGTAAGCGAAGGTCTTTACGGTATAGAAATTTATAGTGGTGACGGTACAGGTCAATTCGTAGAAAAAGTAGTAAAAGGGAAATTTGTAGTTTCCCCAGAAGTTACTTCAGCGGGGGTTACTTTACCATAGGCTAAAATATGGCTATTGTAGATGTAATAGCTGGAGGTGGAGGCACTGTAAATACCAGTACAGGCGGCTCTAGCACAGTTTCAGTCGCTTTGGGAGCGCAAGGTTCTCAAGGTGCTCAAGGTAGAGACGGTTCAGCGGTAGATAAAGGTGATCAAGGCTACCAAGGCTACCAAGGAAACCAAGGTGCTCAGGGTAATCAAGGTGGTGCTGGAGCCCAAGGGGACCAAGGGGCAGCGGGCGCTCAAGGAAATCAAGGTAACCAAGGTAATCAAGGGGCCACTGGTTCAGGGGATCAAGGTAACCAAGGTGCTGCTGGAGCCCAAGGTAATCAAGGAGCTCAAGGAAATCAAGGTAGTCAAGGTAGTCAGGGTTACCAAGGCAACCAAGGTAATCAAGGTTCTCAGGGGAACCAAGGCGATCAAGGGTTTCAAGGTTACCAAGGTAATGATGGAAATTTTGGAGGGGTTACTTTTGCTTATGTTTTTAATAGTGATACTGCTGACAGTGATCCTGGTTCTGGGAAATTAAAGTTAAACGAATCCACCCAAAGAACTAGTAATAGGCTTTATATAGATGATAGGGACGCAAATGGCATAGATATTCAAAGCTACATGCGTACTATCGACGATTCCACATCGACTATAAAAGGTCATTTTAGGATTTCAAATAAGTTAGATAGTTCGCAATTTTTATTGTTTACGATTTCGAGTTTAAGTGAGTCTTCTGGTTATTTTAGTATAGTAGTATCAAATGTTGATTTTTCAGCAAGTTCACCATTTAGCGATGCAGAAGAGGTTATAATTACTTTTGCTAGAACTGGTGACAAAGGCGACACAGGAAACCAAGGTGCTGCTGGAGCTCAAGGTAATCAGGGTAATCAGGGTAATCAGGGTAATCAAGGCGCTTCAGCAACAGGTAATCAAGGTGCTTCTGGTTCTCAAGGTTCTCAAGGCGCAGTGGGAAATCAAGGAGTTCAAGGAAGACAAGGTATTCAAGGGGCTCAAGGTAATCAAGGAAACCAAGGTGCTGCTGGAGCTCAGGGTAATCAAGGGTCAACAGGAAGCTCTGGAGCTCAAGGCAACCAAGGCGAACAAGGTTTTCAAGGTTTCCAAGGATTTCAAGGGGTCACTG
>CEVB01016014.1_pt1 | contig 20423 bp, 16 predicted proteins | sample 531381 | NCBI WGS metagenome assembly CEVB01 (sample SAMEA2622763, study PRJEB7988) | marine metagenome | biome: marine biome (ENVO:00000447); feature: surface water layer (ENVO:00002042); material: "saline water (ENVO:00002010), including plankton (ENVO:xxxxxxxx)" | depth 5 m | reverse complement strand
AAGAGTGATAACATTTTCGGTCAATTCGTACCCGAACCAGATTGGAAAACAACACCAAACGAAGCAGGAGAACTACCCATCCAACCCGAACCAGACAGCATTTATCCCCCCAAATTTCCAGATGGTAAAATTGATGATAGATGGTATGGTTGGCGACTTGCCAACTGGGGCACTAAGTGGGATGCGTATGAAGTAGATATTGATGATAGCGAACTTGAATATGGATTTGAAGTCACCTTTGATACTGCATGGTCACCACCTGAAGCAATCTGCTATGCAATCAAAGAGCAATTTGACGACCTCTCTGTCTCATGGTTCTATGATGAACCAGGAATGGAAGTTGCAGGTTACCTATGAAGCAAGTTAAAGAACTGATCCGTGAATATGTCACGGATCATTACCACCACTTCGAATTCTACCCAGCTGATGTAGAGGTAGATGACGTATTATACTCTTATGAGCAGTACATGTCCATACTGAGTATGCCAATTTAATTAGTGCCCACTAGTGGGTTGTTTTTTCTACTAGTGGGATTATCATATAAACATACACAGGATTTCCCACCCATGTCAACACTACATCACGAAGCACTTTATGAAACCTGTTTTGATGAGTCATATGAAGAATATATGAACATCAGCGGGTTATCAAGTAAGGATTTAGACAACTGGATCAAAATTAATCCATTCGTACAGCAATGGATTGAAAACAAAGCAATTCAAAAATTTGAGGACTTATGCCAATGATTGAACTATTCATTATTATCGGAGGGACCTACGCTCTTTACACAGTAGGAATGGCAATCGCAACTGAACTTGATTACAGAGAGGTTAACAAAAAATGAACTATGAAGAAATTTTAAAATGCTATGAAGGTGTCACTGATGAACACGCAAACACCTCTTTTGAGTTTGGCATTCAAAACGATCTCTACTACCAACTATTTTATCGTTATATGGATTCAGCTGAATCAATGTAAACAATTATTTCAGTAAATAGATTTCCTATACACCATCTTTTATAATAGACACATGGGCATCCAATGGGCAACTTTTACTACTGGTAGTTGCAACAATCATTGAGTGTAAGTCCCAAATTCCTTTATCCCTTTCCCGTTATGTACACTACAGAAGAATTTGACAGAGACGTTGCAGAATTAAGAAGACTTATCAAGATGTGTGATGAGTTGATTCAGAAACAGGATAAGAACACTGAGCATTTAATCAACCAATTCAATGGAGGTAAGTAGTAAATGAAAACCTACTTCATCTCAGACGGTCAAAAGTTCAGAAACAATCAATTTAAAAGAACTTCGCTCAATGCCAACCACCGAAACTACCTAAGAAAGATTACTAAGTGGACATGCCCTATCTGGGTGTATTTCTCAAGGATTGAAGACGATTATAGAATTTTACACAAACCTATGACAATCAAACAACTGTCACATCATGTGTAGTAACTTCAAATACTACCCATTATAATAGAATCATAGCAAACGTTATTCCTTTCCCAACATGCGTAAAATTGAACAGCAAATGAACAATGCAATCCGTAACAGAAAGAACTGGGCGGGTTCCAATACAACCGTTAGATGCTTCAAAGAGAATGGCATCACAACTGAAATAAATGTTTTGCTTCACGGCAACTGCATTGCGTGGTTTGACACCGCATCAAATGAATTTAACATCTCATCTGCTGGATGGGAAACCGTTACAACCAAATCAAGGTTAAATGCAATTCTTGAAGAGTTTGCGTCAGGTACCAGAGTCATTCAAAAAAACTTTCAATGGTTCTTATCTGACTTCGGAACTCTTACACCATTCGTTGACGGTATGACAATTTAATTACTGTCACATTCATTGCCCTATTTTTTGAAAATAGGGATTATAATTAATACATACATAGGAGTTCCCACCATGACAAAAACAGAAAGATTAATCAACAGAATCAAAGAGAAAGAGTCCTTTTACGATATTGCTTTCATATCAGAGGACTTTGAAACTTTTGAAATTGAACTTGCAGAGTGGGGAGTAGACCACGCAGGAGGAGTTGATTTTGATGACCCCGAAGTTGACCGTGACCAAATGGATGAATTTTTTGCTTCATTCGGTTGTACTCCAGACAATCCCCACCCATGTTCCAAATACGCATTAGGAGTTTAATCCTAATGCCATTACTACACATTGAACATCCAGAGGACACAATCTTAACGGGTGATTTATCCGTATTAGATGCGTTCACTACAGAGAATAATTACTCAGTTAAAATAGATGGTTCTCCCGCAGTCGTTTGGGGAATCAATCCAGCAAATGGTAAATTCTTCGTTGGTACGAAGTCCGTGTTTAATAAGAAGACCCCTAAGATTAACTACACGGTAGAGGACATATGCAGAAACCACCCACAGTTTGAACTACAGTCTATCCTGATTCGTTGCCTACACCATCTCCCCCACACAGACAAAATATATCAGGGTGACTTTATCGGTTATGGTGGTTACCGTGACTACAAACCAAATGCGATTAGTTACACACTGTCGGAGGTAACAACTGGAGCAATCGTAATTGCACCACATACAGTTTATGCAGGTGCTGACCTTAAGACCATGACACCGTACCCGCTTCGTGAGAAGTTGGAATATAAGGGTGTAGATTTCATTCAACCTGATGCGTGGATTAGTGATGTTGGTTCGACAATGGATATTGACTTTATGGTCGGGTTTGCCAAACAGATGGCAACACTGGTTGACTTTGCCACTGAGAAGGAAGCAAAGCAACTTAAGATTGATCTTAATGCGTACATTCGTGACGGTGATGAAATAGTTGCGGAGGAGTTCGCCAACTACCAGTTAGTTCGCTTATGGTGTTTGGTTGAGAACATAAAGACTGAGTATATGAAACTCATGCGGGATAACTTCAAGGTTGATTGCTTTCTGGGTAATGAATACGTAGAAGGTGAGGGATATGTAATGCACTCACGGTATGGACATTACAAGTTAGTCAACCGTCAGCAGTTCAGTTATTATAACTTCAACCTTGCCCGTTAGTTCGTGAATCAGCAGTTATATGGGGGTTGATGCCCCCGTATATAAAAACCGATGGAGTCCCTAAGCTATAAACGACCCAAATCGACCTTTCAATATCATGATCTATAAATTTTTTTTTCGCTATATAAAATCAAGTGTGAAGGTTCGCAGAATGAAAAAAAATTTCGAAAATATTTTTTCGACCATAGAGATCGATCCTGTTACAGACCAGTATCATATTACAATCCCAGAGGAAATTATAAATGAATTTGACTGGTATGAAGATCTTGTGCTAAAATGGAATGTAGATAATGGTGATATTTTTATCACGGAAAAAAATACCGACTAATGTTGCAAATACTAAAAAATCCAAAAACTGAGAATTATCAAAATTTAAAAGAACATATTTTTAATGACCACTTCCCTTGGTTTTATCAGAAAACATCAACAATAGGTGTAGATAATATATTTGGACATACAAATCATTCTTTTTATAGTCATGTCATATTAAGTAGACCAGACAAAGGTAACAAATACAGTCAATTAAATTCAAGTATAAGTAAACTTGCCCTAGAAGCAATTAGTGAAATTCTTGAGTATAATAATAATGATATTAAATTCTTTTTTCTAAGAATGAGTGTAAATGCACTATATCCCACAATAGGAAATCAATTCAGTATTCCTCATAATGATCATAGTTTTCCTCATACAAATTTTATATGTTATCTAACTGATGATCATGGAGGAGGAGGTAGAACTTTTGTTGAAGGACATCAACCACATGAACCAGTAGAAGACGAATGTATTGTTTTTACTGGAGAACATTATTTGGAATTGCCAAAAAAAGGAAGACGAGTAAACATTGTTGCAACTTTGATTTCTTATTGAATATATTGACATCCACTATATAATATTGTATGATATGAAAGTAATTACAAAACATTATGGCAAAAGGATTTACAGTTAAAGCAAAAACTCCTACGACAAAGAAGAAAGAAGAATGGGATTATAATAAAGCAAAGGAAATGCTCAAGGGTAAGTCAGTTGTATTCTGTCTACCTGGAAGGGGAGTTTCATATACATATCTAAAAGCATTTGTACAATTATGTTTTGATTTAGTACAATGTGGGGCAAGTATACAGATATCACAAGATTATTCATCAATGGTTAATTTTGCCCGATGCAAATGTCTTGGGGCAAATGTATTAAGAGGTCCTGATCAGTTACCATGGGATGGTAAATTAAACTATGATTATCAATTATGGATTGATTCCGATATCGTATTCACCTCAGAAAAATTCTTTCAATTAATATTAATGGATAAGGATATTGCAGGTGGATGGTATTGTACCGAAGATGGTAGAACTACATCTGTAGCACATTGGTTAGATGAGGATGATTTTCGTAGCAATGGTGGTGTGATGAATCATGAAACTCTCGAAAGTATATCCAAGCGTAAAAAACCATTTACAGTTGATTATACAGGTTTCGGATGGCTCCTTATCAAGAAGGGTGTATTTGAAAACGAAGGCATGAAGTATCCATGGTTTGCCCCAAAGATGCAGGTCTTTGAATCTGGAGAGGTACAGGACATGTGTGGGGAGGATGTCTCATTCTGCCTTGATGCAAAGGAAGCAGGTTTTGAGATCTGGTGTGACCCTCGTATTCGTGTTGGACATGAAAAGACAAGAGTTATTTAGAATACGAGTCGGAAATCGTATCCTTCACGATAATCTGACGGAAGATGAGTATCTGGATAGGATACAGACAATTGCCGAGGATTTTTATGAGGGCAAGATACCAAATGATGTATCAATTACAACTGAAATTTTATAGGAGTTAATTATGGCAACCAAATCGCTCGGTTTTACAAGTGGCGGTGTAAACACAAGACCAAAGAAAACATCTCAGGGTCGAGGAAAACATACAAAATATTCAAATACGGCTCGTAACTCGGCTCGTAAGAAGTACAGGGGGCAGGGAAGATGAATTGTTGGCACTGTGGAACGGAACTAATATGGGGTGGTGATAACTCCATGGATGAATATAATGATGGAGAAGAGTCAGAATACGACTTTGTAACCAATCTGTCTTGTCCAAAATGTAATGCCTACGTCGAAGTTTATCATCATCATACCTAATGTCTACACTAATTGCAAATCTACCCTCATATGAAGTATGGGTAAGAAAAGAATATTTAACCGACCATAAGAGTGGTCATGGTGAATTTGTCAAGGGAGTTTGGGTATCGGCAAAAAGTATACCTGGTCGGGCATTTTATTTCGAGACCTATCTACCAGAATATGCTGCAATGTTTGATAAATTGCCAATTTCTGCGTTTACAACCGATCCAGAGACACCAAAACCCGATATGACACTGCATAATCTTCAGTTTTGGAACTGTATGGACTATGGAGTCGTTGCCGTGCAGAAACAATTCATTGGAAGTATGCATTATGAGGTGATGACAAGGGATTTTGGCACTCAAACAGGCACTTATATCTGTACTTTAGACAATTATCATGAGAGTATAGACGCAATTGACTACTCAACAAGCGAACAACCTGCCGAACACAAATCTCATAACCTTCTTGAACTCGATAATGGGCAATTTTGTCTCTATCCAAACAACAGAATGAGAATTTATGATAACAGCATCACTCCAGAGGTGCCAAAAACACCAGATTTTAAGGTTTCAACAGTTTATTATCAGGTTGAGAACGGTCATGACCGTGATGGACTCGGATCAGAGGAAAATTATTTCTGGAAAACGGCAAAAGAGCGAAAAAGTAAAGAAGTTAAGGTCAATATTGAACCAGAATTAGGATAAAAAGTTAAAAATCGCCAAATAAGGCGATTTTTTTTGTGATTTTTTTATAAATAAAGAGTTAATACTGCAGATATAAATAAATCTAGCAAACTGTTTACTAAATTGAATGAAAACTAGGATATCTAGGTCATTTAAGGACATTAATTTATCATTTAAACCACATCCGATCACAAAAGACCTCCTAATTATCAAAGATGCGAATGCAATTAAAAGATCTGTAAGGAATTTAGTAGAGACTATTCCCAGAGAAAGGTTTTTTAACCCAAATCTTGGTACAGATATTCGTTCAAGTTTGTTTGATTTTTGTGATTTTGGTACTGCATCAATAATTGAGAGACAAATTGCCATAACTATTGAAAATTTTGAACCAAGAATTGATAATTTAGATGTTGAAGTGATTCCTCGACCAGATAATAATGAATTTGAGGTGAATATCTTTTTTGATATCATCGGACAACAGTTTCCTTCACAAGCATTTCAGTTCATATTAGAAGCCACACGATAATATGCCATTTACTAAATTTACAAACCTAGATTTCGATCAGATAAAGACCTCAATTAAGGATTATCTTCGTACAAACTCAGATTTTACCGATTTTGACTTTGAAGGATCTAATTTTTCTGTTTTAATTGATACTCTAGCGTATAATACATATATTACTGCATTTAACTCGAACATGGTTGTTAATGAGTCCTTTCTTGACTCAGCAACAGTTAGAGAAAATGTGGTTTCTCTAGCGAGAAATATTGGTTATGTTCCTCGATCTCGAACTGCAGCACAAGCAACCATATCCTTTGATATTAATGTTTTAAATACACAACAACTAGATATCAACTCATTACCCTCTACAGTGACCCTCAAGGCAGGTTTAGTTTGTATTGCGACAAATAATGCCATAACATTTACATTTTCAATTCCAGAGGATATTACTACTACAACAAATATTGCAGTATCATCAACTGGTGAAGTTGTAGGATATACAGCATCTTTCAATTCAATTAAAGTTTTTCAAGGAACATTTTTGAAAAAAACATTTACAGTTGATGGATCACTTGATCAAAGATTTATTTTAGATAATCCTTTCATAGATACATCTACAATTGTGGTGCGTGTAAGAGGTTCAAGTGAAAAGGGTAAGGGAACACTATTTACAAAGGTTGATAATATTTTAAATATAGATTCTACATCATCTACATTCTTAATTCAGGAAATTCAGGATGAAAAATATGAACTTTTATTTGGTGATGGTATTTTTGGTCGAAAACTTGAAAATGAATCAAAAATAGATGTAAGTTATATTGTTACAGATGGGAAAGATGGAAATGGACCTGGATCATTTACTTTTGCAGGAACTATAGAAGCAGGTGTTCCTACTTCTATTGTAGAATTATCAACCACACCATCAATAAATGTCATCTCAGGTGCCTCTAACGGAGGAGATATTGAATCAACCGACTCAATTAAATACTTTGCTCCTAGACTCTACTCATCACAGTATAGAGCAGTTACAGCAAGAGATTATGAGGCAATAATACAACAAATTTATCCAAATACTGAAAGTGTTTCTGTTGTTGGCGGGGAAGAGCTTGATCCACCACAATTTGGAACTGTATTTATCACTATAAAACCTCAAAATGGTGATTTTGTGTCAGATTTCGATAAAACTCAAATTCTATCAGATTTAAAAAATTACACATTAACAGGAATTAGTCAAAAAATAGTTGATCTTAAAATTCTTCATATTGAACTGGAATCGTCAATATATTTTAATTCATCAAAAGTGATAAATGTTGAAGATTTGAAAACAGATGTTATTAATGGTCTTACTACTTATTCAAAATCCACAGAAATCAATAAATTTGGCGGTAGATTTAAATATAGTAAAGTTCTAAGTGTAATTGACAATATTGAAGACTCGATAACATCAAACATAACTAGAATTCGAATTAGAAGAAATTTAAATGCTCTAGTCAATCAATTTGCTCAATATGAACTTTGTTTTGGCAATCAATTTAATGTTAAATCTGAAGGATTAAACATCAAGAGTACGGGATTTAAAATTTCTGGAGAAACTTCAACTGTTTTCCTAACAGACACTCCAAACTCTGATAAAAAGACAGGAGTGATCTCAATTGTAAAAAAAGATGTTGTAAATAATGAAAAAATAATTATTGTTGAAAATGCAGGAACGGTAGATTACATTAAAGGTGAAATAAATTTAACTACAATTAATATTACATCAACTGATAAACCAAATAATATAATTGAAGTTCAGGCATTCCCAGAATCTAATGATGTTATAGGTCTTCAAGATTTATACTTGAAATTTAACATTGAAAGTAGTCTCATAAATATGGTGAAGGACACAATTTCATCAGGAGATCAAATATCAGGTGTTGGTTTCAAAGTTACATCAAGTTATAACAATGGAAAATTAGTAAGAGGATAATATGATAAGTACAGGTATTGATAAAAGAATAAAAATTCAACAAATAATTGATAATCAACTTCCAGAGTTTATACTATCTGAAAATCCTAAAACTGCAGATTTTTTAAAACAATATTATATTTCTCAAGAGTTTACTGGTGGTTCAATTGATTTAGTTGATAATTTAGATCAATATTTAAAATTAGATAACTTAACACCAGAGGTTATTAAAGGTCATACAAATCTTTCAGTTGGTATTGGAACTGCAGATGACACCATAACAGTTACATCCACAAAAGGATTTCCGAATGAATATGGTCTCTTAAGGATTAATAGTGAAATTATAACATATACTGGAATTACTACAAACAGTTTTACTGGATGTAAGCGTGGATTTAGCGGAATCACTTCTTACAGAGATGCTAATAACCCATCAGAAATTGTTTTTTCATCTTCATCTGCAGAATCTCATGTTGAAAATACTAAAGTTGATAATTTAAGTTCTTTATTTTTACAAGAGTTTTATAAAAAGATAAAAAATACCTTTACACCTGGTTTAGAAAATACAGATTTTGTTTCAAACTTAGATGTAAATAATTTTATAAAAGAAGCTAGAACATTTTATGAATCTAAGGGAACTGAAGAATCTTTTAGAATTTTATTTAATATTTTATTTGGAGTTGAACCAAAAATAATTGATCTCGAAAAGTATCTAATTAAACCATCATCTGCAAAATACATAAGAAGGCAAAGAATAGTAGCAGAAAAGTTATCAGGAAATCCATTAAATTTAAAAGGTCAAACCATATTCAGATCAACAGATACATCTACAACTGCTGCTGTTTCTGAGGTGGAAGTATTATCTGGCATTTCTGGAATATCTACTTCTGTAAATTATTTTATTTTAGATTTATTTGTAGGATTCGATGATGAAGAATTCATAACAGGAACCTTTGATGTAACAGGTAAAACAAAAGTAATAGAAAATGTTAGTGGTGGATCAAGTATCATAACAGTTGATTCTACAGTTGGATTTGGAACAACAGGTACAATTATCTCTGGTCTCTCTACAAACATTACATATACTGATAAAACAATAAATCAATTTTTAAATTGTTCTGGAATTCATGATGATGGAATTAAATTAGGTGATGATGTTATAGAAAATGATAATATATTTGGATTTGAAAATGGAAATTTATTGAATAAATCTGAATTAAGAATAACTGGGGTTTTAAATGATTTTATTCCATCAGAAAATAATAGATTATCTTTAGATGGAGAAATAATAACAGTAAAAAGTATTGGTGAGATAATAAATAATCCAACCAATGATAAAAGTCAAAAAGAAATATTCGCTAATTCTTGGATTTATAATACATCATCAACCTATGATGTTAATGATGCCACTAATGGAAAAATAAGTTCATTAATATTAAAATCAAAAATAGATAAATCTAGTTTAAGAAAGGGTGATACAGTTCAAATTTTAGAGAAGCAAAATACTACATTTCCATTAGGGACAATAATTGCAACTTCAATAATACAAGATGTCGTAGAAAACCAAAATAAAATAACATTAGAGGATCAAATTGAATTTAGTAGTTCAAAAAGATATTCGGTTCGAAGAGTTATCAAAAAAGCAACAAGTATTGGAGCACCAATTGAATTTGGAAATAATATACTAACATCAGATGTGCAAAACATTTATAATGAATCTGATGAGAATATGTATGTGGCTAGTGGATCATTACCTTCACATGTAATTTCAAGAAATATTTCTGAAGTTTCTATTTCTTCAGTTATTGAAAATGAAACTATTCAAAATAAAAACCCATTAACAAAAAAATATTCAATAATTTCATTTGCTGAAGACTCAATACCCTTTGTAACAGGTGATAGGATATTTTATTCTCCTCAAATAAAGAATGATCCTTTAGTTGGGTTAGAAAGTGGTTTTTATTTTGTAGAAAAAGTTGTAAATGATGACAAAGATAATAATAAAATTAGATTGTATAGAGCACCAGCATTTATAGAAGCAAATGATTTTATTGAATTTGATGTTCCTGTTGACAAAACATCAAAACATACTTTTACATTAGCAAGTCAATATAATAAAAATATATCAACTCAAAAATTATTAAAAAAATATCCATTAAATGTCCAACAAAATTTAGGAAAGGATGTAGAAACAGTCAGTGGTTCTGTTGGTATGTTAATAAATGGAGTTGAAATACAAAATGGAAAATCAGAAGATGTAATTTTTCATGGTGAGGTAGAAAATTTTTCAGTAGTTGGTTTTGGAACTAATTATGATGTTGTAAATCCACCATTAATTCAAATTGAAAATGTATCATTAGGGTCAACTGAAGCACTTGTAAGTCCTGTTGTAACTGGTGATATAAGGGAAATTCAAGTTGATAAACAAGAATTTGATATTGAAGATGTATTATCAATAAAATTAGAGGGTGGTAATAGTGGAGAAGCAGTTCTTCAACCAGTTCTTAGAAAAAGAAATAGAGTTTTAGAATTTAGTGGTGTCACTACTTTTTTTGGTGGTGGAGTTGATACATTTTCAGAAACTATAACTTTTTTAAATCCACATAATTTAGTTAATGGACAAATATTAGTTTATGATAAAAATAATAATACTCCATTAGGAATAGGATCATTTCAGGGAAGTGATCTTACTGATACAGAAAGTTTAGTGGATGGTCAACAATATTGGCCAGAAGTCGTAGGTTTATCTACAATTAGACTTTATAGAAGTGAAAATGATTATATTAGTGGTGTTAATACAGTAGGATTTACCAATATCGCTAAAAGTGGAATTCATAAATTTAGAATAAAAGATGCAAAAAATACTTTATCAGATATACGAATTATAAAATCAGGAAAACCATACATTAATAGAAGAATATTTGCAAATTCAACTACTGGTATATCAACTCAAAAATCAACAATTACCTTTGAAAATCATGGATTTTTAAATGGAGAAATAATAGATTATCAACCATCAGTAGGATTAGGAACAACTACACCTCAAATTATATCTGGATTGTCTACAACAACAAAATATAAGGTTCTTAAAATTGATGATAATACCTTTAGGGTGTGTGATGTTGGTGTTAATGGAACAAATAATGTTAACTTTATTTCTAAAAAATATGTAGAGTTTAAAACAAAAGGAACAGGATATCAATTGTTCAAATACCCTGATATTAGTATTTCAATTGATGCAATATATTCCATGCCCAACTCTGATAAAATTAATCTAACACCTGTAATACAAGGTGAAATTACTGATGCTTTACTATATCAAAAAGGAACTGGATATGGAACAACAGATATCATAAATTATGAAAATAAACCAAATGTTATTGTTAAAAATGGAGTAACCAGATCTGGTAAAAATATTAAACCATCATTAAATCCCATAATATCAAATGGAAAAATTCTTGCTGTTAATATTCAAGATGGTGGTGATGAATATCATTCGACTCCAGATTTAACTGTAATTGGAAATGGTTTTGGTGCATCCTTAAGAGCAATTATTGATAGGGATGAGGAATCAAAAACATATTTAAAAATTATCGATGTTGTAATATTGAATGAAGGAATTGGATATGATTCTAATACAACATTTATTAGAGTAACTGAAAGAGGAAAAAACGTTGTATTCAACAGTTCTATTAAAAAATTAAATATAGTTGGTATTCAAACATTCTCACCATATGATAAAAAATATCAAAGTGAAGTGTTAGTATCAACTAATAATCAATTAAAATACTCCGTTGTTGGTTATTCTACTCAAGTTGGAGAGGATGAATTTGGTCAAATTTCAGGACAACACTCTCCTATAATTGGATGGGCATATGACGGTAATCCAATTTATGGTCCTTTTGGATACAGTGATCCTTTTGATAACTCTTCTACTATAAGAATATTAAACAGTGGATATATTTTAGATTCAAAGATAACTGATAGGAACAAATTATCATTTGAATTAGGATTTTTTGTTGAGGATTATGTATTTTCTCCATCAGCATCAACAGATTTAGATCGACATAACGGTAGATACTGTAAAACACCCGATTATCCTAATGGGGTCTATGCTTATTTTGCAAGTATTGATCCAATATCTGAAGAACCAGTATTTCCATTTTTTATAGGTAATACCTACAGATCAATTCCAAGTGTTGTAGATTCTCGTTCTGATATAACTCAATCTTTTGATTTTAATAATTCAAAATTAACTAGAAATACTTTTCCATATAAATTAAATGATTTATCAGCTGATAATAATTTTATTATTGAATCAAATGAAATAATACCTCAAACAACAAGAGTAACATCAGTTTCACAAGGATCTGTGGATAAACTTTTAATATTAAAATCTGGAGAAAATTATAAAGTAAATGATAATATTGTATTTGATAATAGCGATACTGAAGGGAGTGGGATAAGTGCCTTTGTAAGTAAAATTGATGGTAAAGAAATATCAAGTGTCGATACTAACTATGAATTACTTGAAAATGTTACTTTTGTACGAAAAGATGTAAATACTGTATCAATATTTGTACCTAATACTCATGATTTAGAAATTGGAAATAATCTAATAATATCTGGTTTAACTACAGATATTAAATCTGTAACAGGAACTCCCTTAATTGGTAGACATAGTATATCTGGAATACCAACTGAAAGCACAATTTTATACAAAGAAATGCCATCAAATTCAGTTGCTGGAGTTATAGCTGATATTTTTGTATATAAGACAAATATTATTTCAATAGGAAGTAGTATTGAAATTGGAACTGAAAAATTAACAGTTTTAAATAAATTTGATGATAGAAATATTTTAAGAGTAGAGAGAGGAATAAGTGGAACAGCACATACCCTATCAACAAAAGTTAATTTAATTCCTAGTTTCTTTGAAATACCATTTAATTCTGATTTCTTTAATTCTGAAATTGATGATATTGTGTATTTTAATCCTAGACAATCTGTAGGTATAGCAACAACAGTTGGAATAACATCATCAATAAGTGTATCAGTTGGTGACACTACAACTACGGTATCTGTTCCTGCTCAAAGTATATATTTACCAAATCATCCTTTTAAAACTGGACAACAAATTACTTTAAAAACTGATGGTAATAGTGCTATTGAAGTATCAAAAGATGGATCTAGTTCATCCAATCAAGCTTTTACGATTCCATTCATAGGATCAACTCAAACTTTATTTGCTATAAATAAATCTCCAAATTATATTGGAATAGTAACTCAAGTAGGTTTAATTACATCTACTAATGGATTATTCTTTAGATCAAATGGTGATGATTATTTTAAATATAGATTTGAATCCAATTTTAATAAAGTAACAGGAAGTGTTGAAAGAATAAATTCAAGAGTTAGTTTAACAACCGCACATGATTTATCCCTTAATGATATCGTTAGTTTGAATATAGATTCGGATAGAACTGTGGGTGTTGGAACTTCTAGTTCAGTTAAAGTTAAATATAATTCATTAATTGATAGCTTACTTATAAATCAAATTGATTTTACTTCCTCTGACATTAATACATCTGACAATACAATAACTTTAAATTCACATGAATTAAAAACAGGGGATAAGGTTTATTATGATGCAACTGGTGCTGTTGCTAGTGGTCTTACCACAGGAGCATATTATATCTATAAATTAGATAGTAATAGAATAAAATTATCAGAAACAATATATGATTCTAAACTCATACCACCAAATGTTGTAAATATATTATCAACTGGGGGATCAGATCACCAATTATCATTAATAGATCCACCAATTGAAGTTGTAAGAAACAATAATCTAAAATTTGATCTCTCAGATCCTTCACTAGCAGGATTTGATTTTAAAATATATCAAGATAAAGAGTTTAAAAATGATTTTGTCTCTACAGGAACTACAAATATAAACATAGTTTCTACATCAGGAACAATTGGTGTTACATCAACAGCATTTTTAACTATCAATTATTCTAATGATAATTTAGTAAATCTATTTTATAATGTAGAAAAATCAGGCTTTATAAGTACATCAGATTTTGATGTTGATAATTCTCTACAAATATCATATATTGATAGTAAATACAATGATGATTACAAAGTAATTGGAGTTGGAGAAACCTTCTTTGATATTCGATTAAACGAAAGACCTGAAATTTTAACATATAATCAAAATAATTCCAGTCAATTAAAATATTCTACTACATCAAAGACTGCAAGTGGGTCTGTAAATGATATTAAGTTAGTTTCTGGTGGTCTTGGATATATATCTATGCCAAAATTTGTTAGTATTGCCTCTACTCAAGGTATAAATGCTAAAATATTACCAGAATCTTCTAATAGCAATAAAATTAAAAATGTAGATATATTAAATGTTGGATTTGAATATCCATCAGATAAAACTTTACGTCCAATAGCTAATTTATGTCCTGTTATATCAACAAAAAATTCAAATAAAATTACGAAAATTATTGTTGATAACGGTGGAGAAAATTATTTAAGTGAACCTGAATTAGTAGTTCAAGATCTTGAAACAAAGGAAATTGTAAATAGTGGATTTTTAAAGGCAAATGTTAGTTCAGCATCACAGGCAATAACTTCTGTAGATATTGTTAGAACTCCTTTTGGTGTTGGTAACTGTAAAGTTTTTGCTAAAAATAATACAAGTGGAATACCTATTACAAACATCGCAGTTGGTGGTACAATTATAACAAATGATACTGTAGGTATAGTAACTGTAACTCTTTCTACTCCTATTTTAGGTTTTTCAAGTCCCCCATTTGAAGTGGGAGATAAAATTTTTGTAGAGAATGTAGAGAATGAATATGGAGATACTTTTAATTCTCCAAATAATAAATTTGAATTTTATCCAGTTACTAGAATAGTTGGTGGAATAAATCCTAATCCATTTAAATTAGAATTTAATATTAATGAATTAGTTTCAAATCCAGGATTAGCAAAAACTTTGCAAAATTTTGCATCTGTAATTAATTTTAAAAAATACCCACAATTTACAGTTAATACTGATCTATCAAAATTTATTATAGGTGAAAAAATAGTAGTATCCAGAGATAATTCTAATTTTATTGATGTAGATTTAACTTTAAATAAAGTATCAAATAATTATATAAAACTTTTAGGTACTTTTGATTTAAAACTTGAAGATAAGTTAAAAGGATCTTCTTCTGGAGCAATTGCTACTATAAACACGATATTTAAAAATAAAGGTGAATTTAAAGTTGATTTTTCATCTGAAAAATTACTTGGATGGTCTGATGATATTGGTAAATTAAATCAAGACTATCAAGTTATTCCTGATAACGATTATTATCAATCTCTATCTTACACCATTCAAAGTCCAATAGAATATGAAAAAATAGTAAGTCCTGTAAATAAATTAGTTCATACAACTGGACTTAAGAATTTTGCGGATGTAGGAATTACTTCTTCTGTTGGTGTCGGAACTGATGTATCTGTGGATTCATCGTCCATTATCAGAGATTTAACCTCTGAAAATAGAGTAGATGCTATTGATACTTTTGATTTAGCTCAAGATGTTGATATTTTATCAAATCCACTTAGATCAAAATTTATCACCCTTGAAAATAAGCGTCTTTCTAATTTCTTTGAGTGTTCTACGAATAGAGTTTTAATAATTGATAATATAACAGAATTATTTAAAGAAGCAAGTAATAATGTAGACACAAGTGGTAAATTAGATCTTACCAGTTCATTTGATAGATTTTTAATTCAAGCAAGAGCATTTGATATAACAGGGACTACAGATAATGTTCTTCAAACAACAGAATTGTTAACATCTGTAGATTTTATTAATTCCGATATAGTTACAATTCAAAAAGGATCTATAGAAGTTGAATCTAAGTTAGTTGATATTCTTGGAACTCAACTAGAAAATGGAAATTTTGCACTTCAATTTTCTCCTACAGATCTTTTTAATCTTGATTTAGAAATTAAAATTCTACAACAAACATTTTTACCAGGAACTGGAATAGGTAAAACCTCTATTGGGTTTGTTGATTTAGAGGGAAGAAACGTAAATGTTTCATCATCCACAACCTCCACTATTATATCATCTAATATTTCTGATATTGATTCATATTTTGCAACGATTGAAGTTAACGATACCTTTGTTAATGAAAAAAATATTATAGAACTTTATCTAACTCATGATGGCACACATTCATACTTATCAAATTATTCTTTAGAGACAAATACTAATTCTTCAATAGGAACATTTACTTCAAATCTTAACTCTAATATTTTATCTTTAAATTTTGAAAATGATAGACCTAATTCAATTTTAGTTAAATCAAAAATTGTTGGTTTTGGTAAAACAACATCTGGTATAGGTACATTTAGATTTAAAGAAGAAGATCAACCAGATGGTTCAGAAAATTCTGCAAGATTAGAATCTAATTTTGTGAGTATTGCTTCAACTGGTGTTATAGCAGGATTTACAACTTCAAAGGATACTACAGTTAAAAGTATAATAAGAGTATCAATAGGGGAAACGAGTGCTTTACATCAAATTTTAATGACTCATGATGGTAATAATACTTTCATAACACAATATCCATTTGTTTCAATAGGAGCAGACTCTGGAATTGGAACATTTTCATCTGAATATGATGGATTGAATCTTAATTTAAAATTCCACCCAGATTCTTCATTCATTGGAGTCGGTGATCTACAGATACAATCTTACAATGAAATTATTAATACAGATTTAGATTTAGTAAATACAACCCCAATTTTAAATTACGGTAAAACTAATGAATCCTTATCTCTTTTACAATATGATGCTTTGAATAGCAGTAGTTCAGATAATTTAAGTTTTCCTTTAAAAAATAACAATATCCCCATATTTTCCAAATTCTTTAATCCAGTAAGATCCGTTAATCTTTCTACAGGAGAATTTACTGTTACTAATAATTTTTTCAATAGAAATGAAAGATTAATTTATAAACCAGGTTCTTCAATAGAGGGTGTGGGAATATCATCACTGGTGATGTCAAACGGCAATCCTTTACCAAGTGAAGTATATGTAGTTTTACCTTCAGGCACGACTAACTCACCTATATTTCAATTATCAACAACTAAAGGAGGATCTCCTATTACATTTAATTCTTTTGGATCAGGAAATAGGCATCAGTTAACCATGTTCAAGAGAAATGAAAAAACTTTAATAACTCTTGATAATGTGATACAATCTCCAATAACATTTACCCCAATAACAACAACATTATCTGGAAATGTCAATGGTCAGGTATCAATATCAACTACAATATTATCTTTAGCAGGAATCTCATCAATAACTATTAAAGATTTATTAAAAATAGATGACGAAATAGTAAAAGTTAATAATGTCGGTTTTGGTACTACAAATGTAGGACCAATAACAAACACTGGAGTTCTAAACCTAGTAGATGTTACCAGATCTGTTGTTGGAACATCTGTATCAACTCATACAGACTCATCTACAGTTAGATTATTTAAAGGTGGATATAATATCGTTGATGAAAAAATATTTTTTACAGATCCACCCAGAGGGGCAGGTGTTACTGAAAAAGATGATTCTAATAGAGAAAGAGGAAGATCATCTTTTACTGGAAGAGTTTATTTACAACAAGATTATTCCTCAAATGCAGTTTTTGATGATGTTTCGACTGAATTTACAGGAATCGGTAAAACTTTTACAGTATCAATATCAGGAGTGAACACAACTGGTCTTACTACAGGAAGTAGTTTTGTTACCTTAAATGGAATATTCCAACCTCCAACGACACTTAAAAATCCAGATAATAATTATGAGTTCATAGAATCTGTAGGAATAACAAGTTTTGTATTTAGTGGAATATCATCATCTGACGGAACTCAAATCGTCAGTGATTTTGATGTTAATCAAAATCAATTACCAAGATCTGGGCAGATTATATCAATTGGATACACTGGTGGATTGGGATTTGCTCCTCTAGCTGGTGCTGCTGTTACTGCAGTTATTAATTCTTCAGGTGAAATTACTGCAGTTGGTGTAGGTACTAGAGATTTTCATGGATCTGGATATCGTCCAGAATTAAGTGAAACTGGTAATGGTATTATTAGCATTGGTGTTACTGATAGTGTTGGATCTGGTGCTGTAATTACAGCAACTGTTGGTATTGGTGGAACTTTAATTTTTTCTGTTGTTGATAGTGGTTCTAATTATACAAATCCAATAATAACAGCACCCTCACCTACATATGAAAATTTACCTGTAATTGGAGTCTCTAGAATTGGTTTGGGTACCACTACTGATACTGGAACTGGTTTACTTTTAAATATAGATGTTGGAGGTAGTAACACAACTGGCATTGGATCTACTTTATTTGAAGTTAAATCATTTGATATTGTGAGAACTGGATATGGGTTTAGAAAAGGTGATGTATTTAAACCCGTAGGATTAATAACTGATAAATCATTATCCTCGCCATTAAGTGAAGTTGAATTTACTGTAAATGAAGTATTTACTGATAGTTTCTGTTCTTGGAATGTGGGAGAATTTGATTATATTGATTCAATTAAAAATCTTCAAGATGGGGTTAGAACTAGATTCCCTCTTAATTTCAAGGGAGAATTGGTTTCATTTGAATCTAAACCAAGTTCAAATATTGATATGCAGGCCCTTATATTGATATTTGTGAATGGTGTAGTTCAAAATCCTGGAGAATCTTATATATTTGATGGTGGGACATCTTTCCAATTTACAGAACCACCCGATCAAAGTGATAATATTGTTATATTTTTCTATAAAGGAAAAAATGATGTTGATGTGACTTTTGTAGATGCTGAAGAATCAATAAAGGTTGGAGATGAAATACAACTACTAAAAAATAGTAATATTTCTAACGAAGATCAAAAGAGAAGGGTTATAGCAGGTATAGTAACATCAGACTTAATTGAAACTAATTTATATTTTGAAGAAGGTATTAATTCTCAAGTATCAAAACCATTGAGATGGATAAAACAAAAAACTGATAAGTTTATTAATGGTGAGTTAGTAACTAAGGTAAGACCTTTAATAGAACCCTTAATATTCCCAGAATCCAAGATAATTAAAGATTTCTCAACAAGTGACCAAGATTTTTATCTTGATAGTATTGGACTTGGAACTGATTCTTCTACCACACAGTTCTTTTATGAAGATCCAAATGAAATAGGTGTATTAATTATGGATGAGTCGATAACACCAAGGGAAGCTGATTTATCTGCTGTAATTTCTGTTGGAGGAACAGTACAATCCATAACAGTTAATGATGGTGGTGAAGGATATGTGGGAACAACAACATCAATTTCAGTTGGTGTGCCAACTACAGGTATCAACACACATGTTGCCACAGCGACAGGCAATATAACAGGTGGTGCCATAACTTCAGTTACAATTATAAATTCAGGAATTGGATATACTACTTCCTCTGTTCCAAATGTGATAGCACCTGTTCCAACAACTCCACATGAACTCATAACTGGTTTTACAGGATCAAGTGGTTTTAGTGGTATAATTACAGCAATAAATGTATTGAGTAGTTCTACCATAAAATTCTTCTTAGAGAAAGAATCTGGCACATTCACTGGATTGTCAAATGGAGATCCAATTTACATATTTGATACTGCTGTTGGAGCAGGTGTTACCTCTGTTGTGACAGCAACAGGTGCTCCTGTAGGAATTGGAACATCATTCTTTGATAATATATACTTGATTAGTTCTTATAGCACTACATCAAATACTGCAGAATTTATTGCAGGTATAAAAACAGATACTTCCTTAGTAGGTATTTCAACTAGTGGTATATCTGGTAGGTTCTCTTGGGGTAAATTAACTGGTGGTAATAGAAATCCAGTAGCAGCAGATCGAATATCGGTCACTGTTTCTGGAAAAACTATAAACTCTGGTTTATCAACTTTTCCAACTATACAGAGAAGAAATTCTGGTATAAGAAACACTGGTGCATTGCTCGATAAGAGTAGACCAGATTAAAGACAACTAAACATAGTATAAATATAAGAAAAAAACTATAGAATATAAAAAATGTCGGCAA
>CEVB01045214.1_pt1 | contig 20424 bp, 7 predicted proteins | sample 531381 | NCBI WGS metagenome assembly CEVB01 (sample SAMEA2622763, study PRJEB7988) | marine metagenome | biome: marine biome (ENVO:00000447); feature: surface water layer (ENVO:00002042); material: "saline water (ENVO:00002010), including plankton (ENVO:xxxxxxxx)" | depth 5 m | reverse complement strand
GAAGTTCATTTAATCCTGGCGGCTTTGGAGTTATTTCTCCCACGATTGGACAAAACAACTTTGCAGATGCGCGAAGAATGCACAAAGGAGAAGATTTAAGAACTACAAACTTGCCAAACTTTATGACACCGTTGCCTATTCCTGGAATTGATCCTTTGGGAGGAAGAAAACCTTTGTCAATGACTCCTGTAGGGTACACTGAGACAATTAAAACTATTATCACTGGAGTAGAAGATGAACCTGCGAAAAAACTTGGCACATCAACTGCAAAAGCATTAGCAAGACCAACACCAGTCTCAACTGGACTACGTGCAGATGATATGTTGGTAAAAACAAAAGAAGTTGCTGCAGCAAAAGAATTAGAAAAACAAGCGAAGATACCTGGTGGAAGACTATCTGGTTTAGGTATGGGAGCATTTATGGCTTACAGTGTGGGAACTATGGGTACTGGTTTTGCGCCACAAGTAGAGTCTATGCTTGGTCTAGGCAGGGGCAGAGGAGAAGGCGCTATAACAGGTGCCGCGCTTGGTGCCTTTGGAGGTGCGAAAGCTGGTGGCGCCCTTGGAGCGATGATTGGCGGTCCTGTTGGAGGCGCTATTGGATTTGTGGGCGGTGGCTTAGCTGGTCTTTTAGGTGGAGGAAGCTTAGGAGCTGCGGGTATAGACAATATAAGAAGATCTGGCTCTATGCTACTTCACGAAGGCAAACTTGTTAATCCAATTTCCATCGCCAAAAAGAGAGACAATCAACTAGAACTATTTGAAAGTCAAAGACACGCTGCAATGACTGCTTCGCTTGATAGGTTCAGAGATAGGGAAGCTGATATAAGTCGTTTCGGCTTTGAAGATCAGCTTGCACTTGCTGCGCGACAAAATCTATTAACAAGAAGAAGTAAAAGCGGGTTAGAAACAAGTCAATCTGCTCAACTTAGGTTAGCTCAAGCTCAATCTACATTAAATCGCCAAACTATCGAGGTAGACGCTTTTAAGAAAAGAGAGTCTTTTGTAGTGTCTCAAGGAAAACAAATTGTTGATGCGCTTGGCAAAATTCCGATTCAAGGCGGAGGCGCATCTGAATCTCAGTTTAGAAATGTTGTAAGAGCTATGGCGGAACAGGGAGATTTTGAAGGCATAGCAAATATGTTCAACATGATAAGATCAACACCTATTATGCAGGACGAAAGGTTTGTAGAGAGCGGCACTGATATTGATCCCGTGACACGCGAGATGACCCCGTATAGGAATAGATTAGTAAAAGCTCCATTTGAGCTAGCTATGGATCAATTTGGCGGCGACATAACAGATGAACAAAAGAATCAGGGCATTCCTCAAAGAGCACTAGATGCAATGAAGAATCGTGGGGTTGACACAATATCTTATGGAGATTTTGCAAGAGGAATACAAAGTGTTTTAAGAGACGGTACGGAATTTTCAGAATTGGCAAAAGAAAGCGCCAAAGGTATGGAAGATTTAGAAGAGGCAATAGATTTTACCCAAAAAATGGGAGATCTTAGTGATAGCATGCGCGAAATGAATGTTCAAATGCAAAATGTTGATAAAATAACTAATACTTTTTCTTCAAGTTTAGGAAATGCCTTTTCAAATATATCAACAGGAGCTTCTTCTGTTGGAGATGCGTTTAGAAATATGGCCATGTCTGTGCTGACTGAAATAAACAGAATGAATACTCAATTTCTTGCCAGCGAACTTACTGGGGCTTTACTTGGCGGAAATCGCACTCAAGGATTTTTGAAGCATTTAGTGCCAACAGGCCCAAAAGGTAAACGGCGTGGGGTTTCTATTGATGTAATGGCCCAACAAAAAGGCGGTTTAATAAAAGCTCAAAACGGAATGTACATTTCTGGTGGCCGCACAGGCGATAAAAATCCAGCAATGCTTGAAGATGGTGAATACGTATTAAACAGAAACGCTGTAAAAGCTTTGGGTGGACCAAGCGCAATTGATGGTTTAAATTTCGGTATAGCTCCAAGATTTCAAAGTGGCGGCAGACTTGCTTCTCCAGTTGCTGGAGCAGGAGTAAGATCAAGCTCTTTAAACAAAATAATTGAAGAAAACGAATTTCTACCTCCTATGGCAGGCATGGGCACTGCATTGGGCGGTGGTGGATCATCTGTTCGTTTAGGAATAACAGATCCAAGATTAAGTGGCTTTGCTCATGCTAACGATCCAGTATTGCAAAATGTAAGAGCTGATGTACAAAAATATCATGAAAGACGCAGGCAAAAGCAATTTGAAAAACAAGGTAAATTAGATCAATTAGTAAAAACAGTTGTTGGTGTAGTAGTCGGCGCTGGAGTTGCTAAGGGCGTAAATTTTGCAAAAGGCGCATTTTCAGATTTTAAAATGAACAGACAAGCGCTAGCTGATGAGTCAGAAGTTTTTGGTGAAGGTTTTGACTTTGGTCCTTTGCAGACCGCCCCCGCTACTGGCCCAAAAGGATTCGGAGGCGTGCCTCGTGAATTTACACAATTTTATGATAAACTAAATCCTTTAGGCCCAGTTCCGCATAGCGGCCCGATGTCTGCAGGAATAGCAAAAAACTTTGGTTTTGCAGGTCCGATTCATCCTCCTGGCAAGATGGGCCAGTTAGCTGATCTAATGGACTTTCAGAAAATGAAACTTCGGGACGCAATGTTATCTTTGGGAATTGATACTTCGGGCGATCGGGGTACTACAAATAAACAGACCCCTGGAAAAGGCGTTTTTGGAATGGGTTTAAGGATCAGAAATCAACTTGAAGATATGTACAAGAGAGGGGGACAAAAAGTTCCCACGGGAGAAACCATGAAAGCTGCCCAGAGGCTATACGGCACCAGAGCTTTAAGAGAGCTAGACATATTCGATACAAGTGGCAGATTCGTTAGAAAAGAAAAAGGTGTCAAACTTGCGCCAAGCACTGGGGAGCCTGTCCGCCCATTTCCTCAGAGATTTCCTCGGGCGCCTGGTAAACAAAGTGGCGGCTACATCGACAACATTCCTGCAATGCTAACTGGCGGAGAATTTGTAGTAAATCCATCAACTGTACGCAGACACGGCAGCGCATTCTTTAGCAAATTAAATCGCGGCGGAAGAATCGGCTATCAAACTGGCGGCATAGTTGGCGACCAACAATTTGTTCCAGCACAAGGCGACACACAAAACAATGACAGAACAGAAACATCAAACAACAACGCCACAAGCAACACAACTGTTAATATCACAGTCAACACAGGAACAGGCGAAACAAACGTTGACGGAGGAAACGCTGGTACAGAAGACAGAGAAATGGCAACAAGATTACGCGATGCAGTTTTGTCAGTTCTCAAACAAGAAAAACGAACAGGCGGAATGTTACGCGACGTAACATCAAATGATCAATAATGAAAAACGCATCATTATCATACGAGCAAAACTTTTTTGTAAATGGCACTGGTTTGTCTGGTGTGCAAGCTATCAATGGATCGTATGGTATCAATGAGCAGCCTATAAATGTTATTGGTCATGGATATGTAAACAATATTATTAATCAACCATTAGAAGGCGAGTTTACTATACAAAGAACTTTGATAAATGAAGATGCATTATTAAATATGACAGGAGATAATATTGCGTTTAGTGGAGTTGTAACATATAAACACGGAGCAGTTAGTACAGGATCATTTGGTTTTCACAGTGGATATTTAACTTCATATTCTATATCTTGTGAAGTTGGTAACTTGCCAAGTGTGTCAACTAATATTTCTGTTTATGGAGACTTAGGACCTGGAATACTAAGCGCAAGTGAAACTGCTGGTGTAGGCAGTGCTTCTGCAAACGATAAAACTATTGAACCGCCAAACATGGGATCAATGACAATTACTTGCGACGAATTAAAAACTGCCACAAACAGAATTGTTTCATTTAGTCACGAAGTAAATTGCCCAAGACAAGCAGTATATGCATTGCCTGTTAGTGCAAGTGACACAAAAGCAAAGTTCCCAGTGCAAGTAGACAGCATTTATCCAATTGAGCAAACAACAAATTTAACACTTGAAATTGATGATTATCAAACCAAAAATCTATATGACTATTTAACTGGAGTTTATACTGGCAAAGTAAATATAGATATTAATGGAGACAATGGAACAAGTTTAGCATCTTTTCATTTAGATGACGCAAGATTGGTAAATGAATCTTTTTCTAGTGAAATAGACGGTGTTGCATTAGTAAATTTAACTTTTACAAAATATATTAACAGAACAAGATAATGGCATTTTTAAAATACGAAGACGTTTTATTAAAGGTAGCTGGTGAAAGTATTTTCGCACAGCAAGCTTCAATTAATGTCAACACTAGTCTTCAGCCTGTTAGATTGATAGATGGAACTATTCACAGATACGCACCAACAAATGGCGCAAGAGGCACTTTAAGTTTTAGTCATTATTTAACAGGAAGTATTGCAAGCTTTTTAGATGTAACAGGAGTTGCGGAAACTTCTACAAACGGATCTTTTGGTGGTTTAACATTTAATAACGCATATTTAAAATCTATGCAATTTCAAGTTCAACCATATGCGCCAATACTTGTAGAAAGCTCTTTTGATTTTTATGGATCTTTTTCTAGTAGTATTTCCTCTAGCCATGATACAGAACTAGCCAAAGACAAATATTCTCATTCGATAAAATCTTTTGTTGCTGGAACTCCTAGCAATATGAATCATACATTAAGTTTTGGTTATTCTGTTCAAGCTGCGCGAAATCCAGTGTATCTTGCAGGAGAAACTACGCCAACAAGAGTAACAAAAGAAGCTACAAATATACAAATGTCAATACAAGGAGATAACATTGGAGGAAATATTAATGACGGAGGTACAGAAGCAAATTTAAAATGTTCTATATTTGATATTAATGACTCAACAGCATTACAACATTTTCATTGTAGCGGCAGAATATCACAACAAGAACTTAACGTAGATCAACAAGGATACCTTATCGGAGGAATATCAGTAATACAAGCACATCAATAATGAATAATCCTAATATACAAATTTCTGGATGGAAGCCAGCGCACGAATATAAAAAGTTTGACGTTGTATTTTTTACTGGTAACGGCGTGTTGAATACCACAGGATGTCTACCTGTTGACTCTGGATATTATTATTGCGAAACTTCTCATACTTCTAGTAATGATAATGTTGCTGCGGCAAGTTCTAACGCTCCTACTGGCGCAGCAAGCAAATGGAGTCGAGAGTTTTTCTTTAAGCCTGGATATGGAGGCAGTGTAACATTTGAAGCTAAAAATGAAAGAATAAATTTTGGTGATGGATATTTTTCCTTGATACCAAAATCTGTTAATAATATTCGCGCAACTTATGCGCTAGGGTTCGATGGCAGAACAGACAGAGAAGCAAAAGCTATTTCTAATTTTATTGAAAGCCATTCATTTGAAGCGTTAAGTGGAGCAGTTTCTGGCGTCACTGGTTTTCAATTCAAACCATTTTATCCATATGATAAAAAACACGAGCACTTTTGTGATGGATATTCTTTAGAGCAAAAATTTAACGATGTAAAAAATATTCAAACCAGCTTTATCAACGAAACTAACAGTGCAACAAGTTGGTTGGAAAGATTTATACCAAGTGGCAATACTGATGGTATTTGGCAAGCTGGAAGAACTTACAATTTATATGACACTGTTTATCATAGTGGTGGTATACTTGGAACATTAAGTGGTTGTGATGGATATTATTATTATACTGGAACATCAAGCTCTACCGCAACTGTAAACAATAGTCCAACAGGCAAAGGAACATTGTGGACAAACGAAGAATTTATATTTAAACCTTCTATAGCAACCAACTTAAGTACCAACGTTAGATTTTCAACAGTTGATGTAAAAAATGATTTTGTTCAACGTTTTAATGACGGAATCAACACAAACAATTTAAAATATAGTTTAGTATTAGAAGGTAGATCAGACAAAGAAGCTGTTGCTATATCTCAGTTTTTATTAAGTAAGCAAAATTATCAAACGTTTAGATTTAATCCTCCTGCGCCTCACAGTGGAGATGTGAGAAGTTTTGTTTGTGAAAATTGGAGACACACTTATGTATACGATGACAATCATAGATTTGAATTACAATTCGAACAAAATCCATTAGATTTAACCAGAAAAGCCAGAGTATTTTCTACAATTGTTGCGACAGAAAATGGAGAAGTATTAGCTCCGTTTCATGGTGAAGATTATGGATTTGAAACTTATGGAGCAACCACAGGAATTAATTTTGGCGCGTTTATGACTGGCTTCGCTTCTGGAACAGGAATGTTTTTAGTAAACAGCGGAGATGAAACAATTCTTTCTACATTAAGTTTATCTGGCAAACAAGCAGCAAGCGGTCTTTATAAATTTGAAGATTTAAAAGAGGACAGGATAAAAGAATATTCGCCAACGTCTATAACCTATAAATTGTATCCAGGAGATAGTGGACGTTTTAATATTATATTTTCTACGACGGGTCATACTGGTGACATTGGCAAACATGCGGGTATAGGTGGAACTGCGAACACTGCCGTAGCAAACAAAATAAGTTTTCACGAAGGCAGAATAATGTATACTGCTGATCCTGGCGGATTTGGCGGAATAAAAGACAGCGCATTAACTGTTTCTACGACTGATGAATTTTTATTTCCAGATCCTAGTGGCGATTTAAAAGTAGACTTAGTTGGTGAAGCTGTTCACAACGCTGCTCCAGGTATACCAATAAACTTAAAAGTGGGACAAGTTCCTGGTGTCGCTGCAATTACTGGCAGTTGGGAGTTGCAAGATCCAAAAACTGCAACAGGTATTTCAGTTTCTTTTGCTTTGGATAATGGCAATGATGATGAATTAGCAAACATACCAAGCGCTTCAGATTTTTCTGTAATTTCAGGTAAACAAGCTCAAAATGGGTGGTTAAGAATTGGTGGCAGAGCAAAAGACAGAAGTGAGTATGTTGGTGGCGGCGATAAAGATTGGGCTGGCTATTTAGCAACTGGTATACCTACTGGCATAACAACGTTTAGACATGAACCTGTCTTACCTGCGTCTAAGTATTATTATAAAGTTACAGCCGCAAATACAGATGTTTTAGGAGTTGCAACTTCTTCCGAAAGAACTTTTGCTACCGCAGCGTTTAAAGAAAATATTGGAGCAAGTGCAACTGGCGCTGTTGTCACTGAAAGCGGCGCTCTTAGAGTCGTCTTAGACGGATCAGACGGAACGTTTTTTAATAAAGTAAAGCTTGTACAAGCTGGTACTGACATAAACGGAAATGCTATTGGCGAAGCAGATAAAGCTTTGGAAAAACTAGGCTTAAGCGACTATACATATTTTTCTGGAATACATTGTATAATAAAAGCTGGCACACTTATTATGTCAGATGATCCGTCAGTTCCAGCTTTTGATTGTGGCGTTGCGCCAACCAATTCAACATTTAACCCCTTAGCGCTCAAAATAGTTTTAGAAGAAGGAGCTAAAATAATTGGTGCAGGAGGTAAAGGTGCAAACGCATACAATACTGACGATACTTCTTTTGCGCTTTCAACAGAGCTGACTAACTCAAACAAAACCAACGCAAATGCATTATCATCTTCACAAGCAAGAGTTGGGTGCATACATGAATTGCAAGGAGTTGGGCCTATAGCTACACGAGCAACTAAAGGGGTTAGTGAAGGAATATATATGCTACCAAATGGTTTTGATGATAATTCTGATAATACCCAGCCATTTGACGGAGAAAATGGTGGAACTGCTTTACATATACAATCTACTTGGAAAAATGATGACCACCCAGTAAAAATAGTAAATAATGGAGGATTTATTGCTGGCGGAGGAGGAGGTGGTGGGCAAGGCGGTGTTCGATATAATAATCTTTTTAACATAGGTGGAAAACAAATAAGGCACGCTGCTAATGTAGATAGATTTAATAAAGGAATGCTAGGGCCAAGTCAAGCTCAAAGAGATATACAAAAATCTTTACTCAGAAGAACAAAAAGAGGAACAAGAAATGTAGATCTTGCACTAGAAGTAAGAGGTGGAGGCGGAGGCGGTGGAGGCGCGGGCTTCAGAAAAAATACAATTAATTTTGTAATGGAGAGGTCTAATGCTGCAGGCGGTAAAGGAGCTAAGCATACAAGTCGATTTAGAAACAAACAAGTTAACCCCAGCTCTGCGAAAGTATCTTATGGCGTTATACAGGGCAAGCCAGGTAAGAATGGAGAAGACTCTAAAGTTACTTTGATTAACCAAAATAATAAAAATTTACAAGTCGCATCAAATGGAGGTGACGGATCATTAGCTCATGGAATTGTCGATCGAGGCATTTATACTGTTGACTCTCACACAAACTTAAGATTTGATTCCCCTTCTGATTTTGCAAAGAAAAATTTAAACGAAGCAGATCGAAATGCAGGTGGCCAGGGTGGTTTTGGTGGAGGGTATGGCATGGATGGTGGAAACGGAGAGCATCCCGTTCAACACAAAAGAGACAGGCATCTTGGCTTTTTTAATGGAACGAATTACGGAGCAGAACCAAGAAACTATGGATACGGTGGAAGCGGCGGTTTATGTATAGAAACAAATGGTTGCAACGTAGAAATATTATCAGAAACAACAAATGTTCCCGCAAGCGGAATTGGAATCGCTGGTGGGCATAGAACTGAAACAAATGCAAAAAGCTCAGAGCTTTATCGAAATCGAATTGGCATAGGAGGATATTTAACCGCGAGAAACAGTGGAGCGGCAAATGTTAAAGAGTTAAATGACAATAATACTCTCGGCTACATGAGCGGCATTAGAAATAATGGCGCTGATAAATCTGAATATACAATTGCAACACACGGCTCTTATCCTGCATGGAAAGCTTTTAATCAGGAAATACATCCTTCTAGCGCAGGCAATGAGTCAGATTATGTTTTATTCCAAGGAGACTCTTTTCCATATTATTTAGTTTATGATTTTGGAAAAGATGATGATGGAGACATTACTAAAGTTGTATCAAGTTACACGATTACAAGTGCTGGCGCTGACATGAAACATTATCAAACAAACTCAAACGCAACTGCATTATTTGGATCTGTATATGCACCAACCTCTTGGGAGTTGCAAGCTACAAATGCGGGTAACGGGCACGGTATTGGTGGAGAGCCTTTCGAGGATTCAAAATATACTGTGTTGCATCGAGTAGAAGATAGCACACCACAACAAGAAAATCCTGTGCCATTACAAGTTTCTAGTGCAATTAACACACAAGACTATGTGTCTATTCCTGGATTAATTCGATCATATGAAATTGATAATACTACTGCTTATAGATATTATAGATTAAAGATTTTAAGTGCAGAAAAACCTGCAGATAAAAAATGCAAAATAGCCGACTTTGGTTTAAGGGCTGGTAATACTAGTTATGCTGGATTTATAACAATAAGAAATAAGTTTACATCTGATTCAACAGGTTAATAAAAATGTCAATACAAGATAAAAGAAATGATATAATAGTTCCAAGCTTACAAACTGGAGTTACTACTTACAATTTGCAAGAGCAACTTCATGATTTGCAGGCAACTACTATTGTGGAGCTATTTGAGGTAAACGCAAAAAAATATGGAGTTGGCATATATAGATTTCATTCTGGAAAAATCCACAATGGTGACATTGTGTACGATGGTCAAGTTTATAAATCTATTCCTGCAGAAATTGAGGAAGTTGAAATTAAAGGGGACGGAACTTTACCGCGCCCACGCTTGCGAATTGCAAATGTTGATGGATTTATATCTGACATTATAAACGGCAGGGATGACTTCGTTGGTTTACATTTTACTAGAAAAAGAATATTTTTGAAATATTTAGATGCCGTAAACTTTTTTCACAACTCAAACCCCTTTGGAGATCCAGACATAAACGCTAGATTTCCAGATGATAAGTTTGTCATAAATCAAAAAATCTTAGAAGATAAAAATGTAGTTGAGTTTGAGTTGGTATCTGTGCTGGAAATGGATACGGTTAAAATACCAAGTAGACAAGTTATTAGTAATTATTGTACTTGGGTATATCGTGGATATGGCTGCAACTACGGAAACTCTTCTGCGCATATTCGTGATCGTTTTAAAGATAAAAACTCTCACCAAGCTCTTGGAATTCCAATCGCAGACGCAAAAGATAAAATATTTTTTAGCTCAACAGAAAAAGGTGGACATGGTTTTTCAACATCTGTTAACGTTTCATGGAACGAATTAAATAGTGATGGAAATGCGAACACTCAAATATTTCATAATTCTGGTGCTTATTCTGATACTGGTATATATTTAAGTGGAGATGTAGTAAGTATTGATAGCTTTTTAAGTTCTGATTCTGATGGATTTAAGGTTGATGACAATATAAAATTGTATTTTGTAGCAAAGCCAACGGGTAAAGCTGTAACAGAAATTAATGGAGAATCTTTTTCTCATTTTAATATATCTGGTAGTGATCCAAGGCATGATAAATCAAATTGGGTTCAAGATCAATGTAGCAAAACTTTATCTGGTTGTGCGTTAAGATTCAAAGATTGTGGCGGAGGATTGCCATTTGGCGGGTTTCCTGGTACCGATAAGTTTGGGTATGTATAATTTTATACAAAAACTTATAAAAGCTCATGCAGAATATGAAAAAGAGAACGAATGTTGTGGATTAATTGGCTTAAATAATTTAAAAGAAATACAAGTAGTTCCTTGCGAAAATACTCATGTCACAAGAGAAAAAAATTTTGAAATATCACCAAAATCTTTTGTAGAAAAAAGCAAGGGGCTTGAGATTCTGTCTATTTATCATTCGCACAGAATGTGTGGACCTCAACCGTCAGAGTTTGATAAATTATCTGCACGTAACTGGCAACTACCATTTTATATTTACAGTGTAAAAACCAAACAGTTTTATCTTCATTTTCCAGAAAATTATGAAATACCAAAACTTGACGAAAGAGATTATGTACCAGATTTAAGAAATTGTTTTAGATTTGTTGTAGACTATTATATATTAAATAAAATGCTGAGTTATTTTGAACTAAACTTTGCTTTAACAAAAGATGGACAAGCGTACAGTAGGGATACTGTTAATATTGTCAAAACATTTTTAAAAATAAATAAATTTAAAAAAATAAAAAACACAGAAAATTTAAAATTACATGATCTAATTTTGTTTGAAATAGATGGGTATTTTTCTCATTTTGGAGTTTATTGTGGCGAGAATCAGTTTTTTCATCACGAAGGAAAGTTTTTATCTAGAAAAACATATCTTGATGGTCAATATTTTGATAGAATTCATTCTGTATATCGACATATTTCGTGTATATAATATTAAGGTTTAAGGATGAAGAACGTATATCTACATGGAGAGCTAGGATCTACTTTGGGCAAGCATTGGAAGCTTGAAGTAGATTCCGTTCAAGAAGCTTTGTGGGCAATCGAAGCGAATACTGGTAAATTAACCGAGTTTCTTAGTAAAAATCAAGATAAATTTGAACATTACACTTTTTCCGTAGATAATAAAACGTTGGAAAAGCAATCAGAATTAGAATCTTCTTTACCTAAACAATCAAAAAATATTCACATAATGCCGCAAGTTGCTGGTGGCGAAATTGGATCAATTATTGTAGCAATAGTCGTTTCTATTGCTACAGGTTTAATTATGCAGGCACTTTTCAAGCCGCCTAAGCCAAAAGAACAAAAAGAAACAAAATCATATTTATTTTCAGGCCCAGTAAATACTGCGGCCCAAGGCATACCAATTCCTATTGGGTATGGAAGACTGAGAGTTGGCTCTACTGTCATTTCTGCATCGTTAAGAAATCAACAGCTTTATGAGTTTCCTGGTTATGCGGAAAAATTTGGAGAGCTCACTTATGGTCAAGACGAGGATGAGGACCAGGCATACGACTACGATTAATCAAAAATGAAATTAAAATCAAATAATGCTAATTCTAGATACGTCTCTTATGAAGAGAAAAAAGCAAATGCGCGCAGAAGACCTACGCCTAGGATTTCTAAAGATTTAGATTCATCTTTGCCCAATGAATATGAGGTACTAGAATCGGCAAGTACAATGAAAATTATTGATTTAATTTCAGAAGGACCAATTGAAGGTTTTTCTGATAAAAACAATAATACTTTAAGATTTTTTAAACCAAACAGAGAAGCTAATTTTCCATTTTTGCAGTCTATATATTTAGATGAAACGAAAGTTTTTAATCCTGAATCCAATACTTTTAATTATAAAATATTTGATTTAGATTACAGAGAGGGCAAAGAAGTGCAAGATCCTCTTCCCGATACTTATGAATTTGCATCACAGACTATCGGAAAAAATATAAGATTAGTACCCGCAAATACAAAATACCCAACAATAAAAAGCCAATTAGTCCAACCGCGCACTTCGCCAAGTTATGCTAAAGAGTTTGTAATTCAATATAAACAAAATGGAATCAGTTCTGAAGCAGGAGTTTTTGCTTTTTTTAAAAATATAGAAAAAGATTTATTTGGCGTAACGCACACAATAGTAAATCCTTTGGTAGAAATCGTGCGAATTAATCTTACAGTACATGTATTATCTAAGCTTAAAACTGGAAAAAGGTCAAGCAGGCAAATTCCTGAAGAGCTATCATTTTTAATTTATGTTGGCAATGAAGGTGAGTCGCCTGATTTTGAGAACCCTCCTTTATATGAAGTTAGTGAGCCTGTCCCCAGAGATAATAACTATAGAAAAGGAGAATTAGTTTTTAATGAAACTGGTGGTTATTTTATAAAAGTTATAAAAGGATTAGCTACATCTGATTATATTTTTGAAAATACTATACATTTGCCACCAAATCCAAACAAAGTTAACAGAATAGTTAAAGTTTTTAGATTAGAAGATACAAGTGCATATCAAAGTGATAATTCGCAGGTAGAAGGTAGTTTTGACTCAATAACAGAAGTTATTCCGTATAGGCTATATTATCCTAATTGTGCCATCATAGGCACAACATTAGACGCTCGATCTTTCGCTCAAATACCTAACAGAAAATTTGATTTAAAACTTTTAAAAGTAAAAGTTCCATCTAATTATTTTCCAGACACAAAAGAATATCTTGGTAATTGGAACGGTAGATTTAAAACTATTACCAGTAAAGTAGATCCAAAACAAGAGTTTGACTTAATTCAAAGAGGCAAAGCTACTGTCAAAAACTATACATCTTTAGACACAGACAGTTTTGAAGATAATAGCTCTAGAGTAAAAATCGACACCAGTGAAAAGAGGTTCGGAAGCGGTAGTATATTTTTCGCAAGCTCTAGTGGCCTCAAAATAAATCCAGATTATGCGAAAAGAATTTCTATAAAAAAGCCAGAAGCTTTTGTCCCTTTAAATTCTGATGGTGGACCAAAAATTGATTTAAGAGTTGGAGATTTTGGATTTTTGGATTTTACAATAGAGTTTTATATAAAAACTTCTGCCAGCCAAACAAAAACAATTTATAAAGCTTCGGATGGAAGTTCGCACACAACTTCTGGTGTAGAGGGCGTTTATAAAACTATATTGTCTAGTGGAGAAGGTAATCCTCCTGCAACTGGATTTAATAAAAGTGATGGTGAGATTGAGGGGGATCATCCACAAGAATATGAAACGAAAAGAAAGTCGGGCCATAATAGAAATAGTAATAACCATTCTGTTGAGCCAGAATTCAATTTGCCTCTTGCTGGAAATTGGTTTGTCCAAGTTGGGACAGCTAACGGTAAGGATGTCGGACAAATAATATTTAGATATTTTGTGGGACAAGGATACTGGAAAATAACTAATCTGGGTGATTCTTGGGGCGACCAAAGTGATAGTTTTCATGAAAAAGTAAATTTAACTGGAAACGATCAAGTTCAAGAACAAGTTTCCATAAAATCCACAACAAACATAGCGGATAATAACTGGCACCATGTAGCCATAACGCGAGAAGGAAATTCTTTTAAAATTTATGTTGACGGAATTAATGTTACAAGTGGTCCCAAGCAAACATATGATGGAGATGTCAGAGGCTTTGTTTTTAGAAGTGAAACTGAAACTGAAAAAAATAATGGAGGAGTAAAAGGAACTGGCTTAATTAATATTGGAAATGATAGATCAATAACTTACGTTAATTCAACTACTCCAGTGCACACTTCATTTAATGGATATCTAGATCACATTCATGTTATTAGAAAATGTAAGTATACTTCTAATTTTAATTCTATATCTCACCCAGGAGGAGGTACTGGAGTAAATCCAACAAGAATCACAGATTTGATTGATAACGAGGTAGAAACAGTTTTTTTGTTAAATGGTGATGGTCAGCCAAACAATTCTACTTTTATAGAAGATTATAATCCAAGTTTAGTGACTGCTGCTGAGTTTTTTGATTATAATGAAAATGAAGACAACGCACATTTACAATGGACAGATAATCCTGCATGGATATTTTATGATTTAATTACCAACAGAAGATATGGACTTGGTAAGTATGGCGTGTCTTCTGATTTTGTTAATAAATGGAATTTATATGAACTAGCCAAGCATTGTGACGAGTTGGTACCAACAGGATTTACTCCAAAATGTGGACATAGGGAATTTGAAGTTGTTGAAGGGCCTGACGCGGAAACAGTAAGCGCAGGTAGTACATTTATAAAAATTAATGGATTTCAAAGCCAAGCGGAGTTTCAAAAAGAGTTTCCCAATGGTGGAAAAATTGCAATATATAATTTAAATGATAAATCTCAATCTGTACATAGAAGAATTAAATATATTTTAGAAAATGATGAATCAGTAAAAGATTCGTCATCTAAAAAGAGTAAATTTTTATCATACAAAGCAGATCCCGATTCGGCAGGCTTTGCTATAATAGAAATACAAAAATTAATTTCTCCAGAAGAAGCTTTTTTATTAAATCCTATGCTGGAAACAGATCTAAACGTCAAAGCTTTAAATAAAGATGGTAATATTAGCCAAAATAAAACTTCAAAGCAATTGGTTGGAGATTATATAAATGATAAAAACACAGCAAGCACAGATCCCGTAAAGAAATTTTTTAATAAAGGACAAAAGATAAATGATACATCAACTTCGGGATTTTGCAGCACAGAGTTTCCTGATGAATTTGACGTTTTAGAGCCTAGATTTACTTGTAATCTTTATCTTACTACTGCAGTCGATGCATTCAAAATATTAAATGACCTTGCCTCCGTTTTTAGAGGGTTAACTTATATTGTAGGTGGCAAAGTATTTGCTTCGTTCGACAAGAAAAGATTGCCTGTTATGAATTTTACTAATGCGAATGTTAAAGATGGATCTTTTAGCTACACTGGATCACCCAAAACATCAAGATTTACGACTGCTCTTGTTAGATATGTTGATAAACATGAAAATTTTAAGCCAAAGGTAGAATACGTTGAAGACCCAGACGGCATAATAAAGTACGGACTTATTGAAAAAGAGCTGGTTGCATTTGGTTGTAGCTCAAGAGGTCAAGCTCGTAGACTAGGACAGTGGTTTTTATTTACATCTCAATTAGAAACTGAAACTGTTAAATTTTCAGCTGGAAAAGAGGCGAGTTATCTAAGGCCAGGTGATGTTGTTAAAATCATAGATAAAAATAAAGTTAATAAAAGATATGGAGGTCGTATTATTCATGTAGATGGCAGTAATAGAAAAGTTACTTTGGACTCTAGTGTGTCTGAGGATATTATTGGGCAAAAGATCACAATCGCTATACCAAGAGCATTTGAAACCGAGCAAAGTTTAGATCAATCTGTATCAGAAAAAGATGGAGTAACAGATAGTCAATTAGCCCAGCAAAGAGCTCAGCAAATAAAAGAATTTAAAGTTTCGGCAGTTGAAAAAGACAAAAGTATTCCTGCAAAAAAGTCCATATTGACTTTGACTGATTTAGACGGTACAACAGCTACGGAAGTTGGTAAACTAAAAATTGGCGCTGTTTGGATATTGCAAAATTCTGATGAAAGCTTAAAAATACAAGAAGTTTTATATCGAGTTATGAATGTTTCCGAACAAAATGCTATGGAGTATGATTTATTATGCTTAGAGTATAATGATAGTAAATTTGATGCTGTAGAAAACGATTTAAGTTTAGACAAAGTGAGATATAAAGGAATATCTACTCCAACAGACGAGCCAAATGTTGTGCAGGGTGCAATAATTGGGATAACAAAATCAGGCCCAGGTAAGAAATTTTATGAAACCATTTCAATAAAATTATCACCAGAGGCAGCTTCAAATTTAGTCAGCGGCGATATTATTAACGTAGCCTTGGTTTTACAATCAAATGTTAATGGAGATGGTAAAAAATTTACTAAGACTTTTTCTCAAGCTGCTTTTGATAAAAACGGACAAAAAGTAACAACAATTACAATACAACTAAAAGGTTTTCAGGGAAGAATACTTAGTGAAAAGATAACAATAGAAAAAGATACTGGGTCGTCAAATACTGGACTTCCTATGCCATAAACTAAATAATAAAAGTGTAATCAAATACAATGCCAGATTTAAACTTAACAATCGATCCTATAAATTATCAGTTAGTTAGCGGTAAAACGTGGCAGATTACTGGCTTAAGGGTTGACAGTAACTATTCGCCAAAATGCTTATTTACGGATAGCAAGAGTGGTCTTGCGTCACAATACTATTCTAGCGAGCTGGGCACAGATTCAACTGGCGTTTATTCTACAAGTGGTCAATTTGATAATCCAGATTTGAGGGTTTCGTGGAATTTAATTCATCCAAGGAACAATGAAATTTTAGGAGAAGAAGCGTTGCGTGATCCATTTTTCAAAAGCTACGAAATAAATATAAGAAACATTGACGGCACTTTTAAAACAGGAATCAATTACATTAATGATGGCAGAATTACTGCTGTGGATTTGATATCTGGTGGATCTGGTTATATTAACCCTAGTGTTTTTATTAGTGGTGATGGAACTGGCGCCGCAATAGAAGTTCAGACTTTGGGTACTGGAACTTATAGTTCGCTTTCTGGATTTGCGAATATAGGTTTTAGTGGTTATGCTACAGGAATTCATAGTGTTAATGTAGTTAGCGGTGGATCTGGGTATACTGCAGCAAACACTAAACTAGTAATTAGTGGTGAAGGTAATGATGCACATACTATTGGTGATATGGCGCTGCCAATTCTTGGTGGAGATGGAGTAACAACTTCTGGCTCTGGTGCATATTTAGCAGTTGCCGCTACTGGATTTGGTTTAAGGCAGGGATATCATATGCATAACTATATTGATATTCCTCAAGATTTAAACAAAGAAATCTTTGGTGGAGAAGGCCAAAGAAAGTTTATGATTGAGGTGATTGCTAATGACTTTTATGATCAAACATCTACTGGTAGAATTATAGTAGATTTTCCGTCTCCGCAATTTGAAACTGTTAATATTCTCGACACAAAGCGTGCGTTGAGTTTTGGTGTGACTCCTAGTAGCGGGCAAGTTTTTGAAAATCAAATTTTTGAAGACATAAGTCTAGAAAAGATCGAAATTCATAAATCTACTTCTTCTGATTTTTCAATAAAAACTGGAGATGTATTTACTAGTACACTGCTTCATACTTTTAGGCCAGATAAGAGGCAGGACAGACTTTCCACATTAGGCCAAATAGATGTGCCATTAGAAAATTTTGAGGAAAAGGACTTTTTTAGTGGATATTTTTATAAGCTTGTTCCATACGATAAATTCGGCACAGGACAAACTCTTGAGATTGGAACTGGTGTTCGTATAGAAAAACATATTGATCCAGTAGATATCCCTTCTGGCTTTAGACTAATCACTGATGATGACAAAGCAGTAGGCACAAACATACAAGGTCAGGTAGTTACAAACACATATTTAAGTTGGAAAAAAGATGTTAAATTTAATACCAACCAATACGAAGTAACTATTGAAGATGATGTTGAAAAAGATTCACACACAATAATACTTAATCCTCCGCAAATTTCTGGTATTGACTTTTTAATTAGTGGTACTGGTGTAAATCGTGCAGACTTTGATGAAAAAAGTGCTGCAGAAATTGGTACCGAAGGAATGCCTAGAGAGTCTTTTGACATTTTCTCGCCTTTTAGTACGAATGGCATACAATGGATTGCGCATACAGTTTTTCTTGACAGTGAATATTTGTCAACAGTATCTAATTCTATTGACAATGTAGAGTTTGTAGAAGTTGCTGCAGGTAATACTAATAGTGGATATTTATACTTTACTGGTTTAGAAGGTAAAACAATTAATTATGCTGCATCTAATAACTTTTTATTATCGACTGATAACGCAGAAGCTCATGCATTAGTCGCAAGAAACGTTAATAATGAAGTTGTAGTTGAGTACGAACCAAGAATAAAGATACCAACAACAAAAGATGGATCTTACAATTTTAAAGTTAGAGGAATAAATAACCTTGGTGAAAAATCAAATTATAGCAACATAGTTAATTTTACTGCTTCTGGTGCACCAAGTCACTTTACATTTGATCCGTTAGACACAAGTTTAAAAATAGGCGGCACAGGAACAATCTCAAAGTCTGGTCCATTTGTTACTACAGTTGGCGGCTCTGGAATTAGCGCGGCTGGAACTGGTGTCGTCGCAGTGGGAGGTGTCAATAATACTGTAACAGGAGAATTTTCTGCGCTTGTTGGCGGCTCTGGAAACCAATTATTAGGTGGTATTGGCAATCCTGCAGAATCTTCATTTTTAGGAGGTGGGCGTGGAAATTATGTTTCAGGAAATAGAAATGCTTTGGTTGGCGGTCACTTTAACTTAGTTTCTGGTGATGGTCAATCATTACTTGGTGGCGCAAACAATATTTTATTTGGAAGTAACCAAGACAGAACTTCTGGAGAAAATCAAATAGGCAATGAAGAAGCTTTTGGCTTTGAAAATTCATCAATAGTTGGTGGTCAAATTAACACTGTATCTGGTAAAATTAATTTTATTGGTGGAGGGGATAGAAATGTAATTGGACTACAGCTTAATAGACCCGCAACAATAAATGGAGGGCCAATAGAAGCAACTGATATTGATACTATTAAAAAAATATCTTCACTTAATGTTTTAGGGTCTGCAATTGCTGGAGGTACTCAAAATCAAATATTTGGCAATTACAATTTTATTGGTGGCGGATTAAATAATAGAATCTTTGAAGGTTCAAATGCTCAAAAAGGCGCGTATTCAGCTATTCTTGGTGGACAAGATAACACAATTACTGGAACCGCAACGCAGGGAACTTCAATTATTGGCGGTAAAGATAATGTAGGTGCTGGACTAAATGCAATTGTTGGAGGTTTGCAGTCTACTGGTGAAGGTGCTTATTCATTAGCAATAGGAAGTTATGGATGGGCTAATCATGATGGATCATTTGTTTTAGCTGATGGAACTCAACCAGCTAAAGTCGAAGGTCACAGAGGTCACAAAAAAAGTTTAACAACACATAGTTTAAATTTATTTTTTGAAAATGGCACTTATGTAAGAAACGGTAATTTATATGTTTCTGGTGATGCTACTGTCAGTGGCAATTTAAATGTTAGCGGCAGTTTTACATTAGGTGATGCGACAACTGATACATTAACTGCGATTGGAGAAATTACTACAAGTGATTATGTTTCTGGATTAAGTGGGTATTTTGGAAAAATTGGAATTGGCACAACCTCAATGGGCGGTGGCGACGGAGCAGCTACAACAACTAAGCTGCTAGTTGCTAATGGTAATGCTGGGTTTGGCAATACTGAGGTAATGACTGTTACTGGCCCGATTCATCCGATTCATGTTAGCGACGCAAGTAATGCAAGTATTCTCATAGACAGCTACTCAGACACAGTTGGTACTTCTGCAAAATTATTTTTTCGTACTGAAGCGGACGATAGCAACGTTAGAGTTAAAGGTGGAATATTTTTTGAGCGCCTTGCTGGGACATATGGTAATGGGATAATGCGGTTTGCGGTAGATTCAGCTGGTGACAATAATAACGTAGGTATAGACGACTCAAAAATGGTTATTGATCGCCATGGTAACGTTTTAATTGGCGAAGGAGTAGGGGGTCAAGGTGCAAAGCTTACTGTTAGTGGCGATGCTAGCATAACAGGAGAATTAAAAGTAAATGATGATGTTATAATTCAAAATTCAAACGCAGCAAGGCTAAGAATTTTTGCATCAAATAATGATCCTTATCTTTCTTTTGGGGATAATAGTAACAATTGGGCAGTTGGTGTAGATCAATCTAATAGTTCAAGCTTTAATATAAGTAACACGTCTAGTGTCCCTGGAACTAACGATCGATTAGTAATAACTACAGCGGGCAATGTTGGAATAGGAACAACAACTCCAGCTAGAAAATTAGAGGTTATTCAGACAACTAATCAGGCAGCAGC